>Ga0316197_10000448_pt1 | contig 28607 bp, 24 predicted proteins | sample OudBiesiAoxic_MG_FD_204939 | JGI IMG/M metagenome (GOLD analysis project Ga0316197, IMG submission 204939) | Coastal sediment microbial communities from Oude Bieten Haven, Netherlands - site A oxic | ecosystem: Environmental > Aquatic > Marine > Coastal > Sediment | place: Netherlands... | reverse complement strand
ACAACCTCTTCTGTTTTGTATTCAATTTGATTTTTATTTAGCTATTATTTATCTTTTACTTTTTAATTTAATACGAATATCTGGTTGGTGATTATTGACTATCAACTATTAACCATTGAATATTGAATATTGAATATTGAATATTGAAACATAGACTCTTCGTCTAGTCACCTAACCTACCTCTAAACTTGAACAGTGCACCTAATCTGAGCTATAACGCTGACTTTTTTATCGTTAATCAGGAAAAATTAACATTATAAATTTAATTTCTATGATGAAACTACATTTAACGAAAAATTAACTAGGATACAATTTGAAAAATTGTCAGTTACTATTCCTTAATTAACAACTGATTACATTAACAAAATCCCGCAATACTACAAGCTTAAGCTCGATTAATACCTTGCAGTAACATGCGCATTTTAGATGTTTTTATTACAAGGGTTTCACATGATTTCCGTCGCGTTAGTTGATGATCATCTTATGGTACGTTCAGGCTTTGCCCAATTATTGAGTGTTGAAGCTGATATAGAAGTACATAGCCAACATGGTTGTGCTTTAGATGCTTATCAAGCACTCGCAAATACTAAATTAGATGTTGCTGTTATTGATATTTCAATGCCCGATGAAAGTGGCCTGGTGTTATTAGGAAAGTTACGCAAAGTACAACCAAATTTTAAAGCGATTATTTTATCTATTTATGACTCAGCCTCCTTTGTAAGCCAAGCTATTGAAGCAGGAGCCTGCGGTTATTTATCGAAACGTTGTGGTCCAGGGGAATTAGTTGCGGCTATTAGAACGGTGGCTAAAGGTGACCGTTATTTATGCGCGGATGCATTATTTAATTTAAGTAATGCAGCATCAACTCCATCACCATTGAATGTGTTAACAAAGCGAGAAACAGAAGTATTCAACCACCTTATTCAAGGTAAAGATGTGAAGCATATTGGTAATGAGCTTTTCATTAGCCACAAAACTATACACGTACATCGAGCGAATATTCTTAGTAAGTTAGACCTTCAAAATAATGTTGACCTTATTCGTTTTGCACTTCGGCATAAACTATTGGCAGAATAAGCAAATGGCTATTAAGTCCCCTTTACCTGAAAGCAAACAAGATGTTTTCAATCATTACATTATTGGTGAACACAGCCTCTCTAAGCTCGCTTTTGTTTATATATTTAGCTTTTTAATTTATAGCATTAGCTGGTTTTGTTTATGGAACATTAGCCGTTACTTATCAGCGGATATTTTATTAGCGGGTTTATTGCTGCCAACAGGGTTAAAACTAATCACATTCACCCTTGCCCCTCGTAGCATGTGGCACCTTTTTATAATTAGTGAACTGTTCATTGTTGCTAGTTTGCTTTATCTCTTGGGCGAAAATGAACACGAAAATTTACTATTCATATTTGTTTTTTTACCCTACATCATTGCCATACCGTTTAGTCACTATTGGAAGTATTTAGATACTTATTGGCAAAAGTTGCTTGCGCTATCTGCTCTTACTATTCTTTACAGTTTACTTTGTGGCTTAGCCATTTTACTGCTTGTGACCCCCTTTAATTTACCCTTTAGTTATGTGTTTTCAGCGACCATGTCCGCATTAACTGGTGGGATTTTACTCGCTCCGTTTTTGTACCTGCTTTATGACTATCTTCAACATAAAATATGGTTACCATTAAGTCCGATTCTGGTTCATCAAGAGATCCGCCTACGGCCGTCTGCTATCATCTGGGGAATAGGCTTTTTTAGTATCGGGCTGATTGCTGAATTAACGCTATTAGAAACAATGAAACCCTTGGTGCTGTTAATTATATTACTACCAAATATCTTTATGGCCTATAAATACGGTTGGCAAGGTGGTGTTTTAGCGGGTGTTATTAACAGCATACTATTAACCACCGCGAGACAGATCACAGGTACCTTTGAATCAGATCAAGAGTTACAAATTTTTATGACTAGCCAAGCATTAGTTGGATTAGGTTTAGGGATCGCAATCAGTAGGCAATTTTTATTATCTGAGCAACTACATCGTGTTAACTGTGATTTAGCAATGGAGCTTTCTAACAAGCAACAATTAACACAGCAACTCGTGCAAGCGGAAGAGAATATTCGCAAGTCTGTGGCTCGTGAATTACATGATGAAATTGGCCAAAATATTACAGCGATTCAAATCCAGGCGATGCTTGCTGGCAAAGTGAGTCAGGATAAAAATAGTCAAGATATCGCAACGACTATTAACACGTTAGCATTAAGAATACACAGCTCTACAAGGCAGCTATTGACTCAGTTGCGCCCTCATTCCCTTGATGAATTAGGCTTAGAAGATGCCATTAGGCAGCTGAGTGCAGAGATGCGCTTTGCAGATAGGCATATCGATTTTAAACTAAACTTTGGTTTATCGGCTACTAAGCTTGATGATATTACCGCCGTTACGCTATACCGTATCGTGCAAGAATTATTAAACAATGTCAGTAAACATGCGCAGGCAAGTGAAGTGCAGTTAAGTTTACTGCCCGGTGAAGTGTTTACCTTAGAATTACGAGACAATGGGATAGGTCTCCCCGATGACTGGCAAAGTAATGGACAAGGTCTTAAAGGCATTAAAGAACGGACCAGTGCATTGGGGGGGAAAATAAGAATACAAACCCGAGAAGCAAAAGCAGCTGAACTTCAACAACCGACAATAAGGTTAACAAACCTAGCAACCTCTTACCCTGGCACGCTAATAGTCATTCATTTACCCGTCAAAGCCTTTTCCACCGCAGACTAAAATGACAACAACTAAAGCTATTAATAATGAGCTAATAGACCGTTAAGTAGACAACTAATATGTTACCTAGACCACAACTTTTCGCCTTACACAGCAAAACTAGGAATTTTTCTTAGACATTTAAAAACTAGTCTCACTCTTTCACCAACACCATTCAGTACCATCGTTTTCAGTTAGGAGAATTTACACATGATGGGTTTTTTAACCTCTGAGCAACCCGCTAAAACTATAACTAATCAAGTACAGATTAATGCCACTTATCAATACTGGCGATTGCACTTAATGTTATCTATGTACCTCGGTTACGGCATGTTTTATTTTACGCGTAAAAGTTTGAACTTTGCGATGCCAGCTTTACTTTCCGACCTTGGGTTAGCACATTCTGATATCGGTTTTTTAGGGACGCTTTTTTATATTACTTACGGCCTATCTAAATTTTTTTCCGGGATGGTCAGTGATCAATCAAAGCCTAGTTATTTTATGGGATTGGGGTTGATCGCAACGGGCATGATTAATATTGCCTTTGGCTTGAGTTCATCGTTATTCATGTTTGCCACATTGTGGGTAGCGAATGCGTTTTTTCAAGGTTGGGGATGGCCACCTTGTGCCAAGCTATTAACCACTTGGTATTCTCGTTCTGAACGTGGTTTTTGGTGGTCGATTTGGAATACATGCCACAATTTAAGTGGCGCGTTGATCCCCATCGTTATTGGATTTATAGCGGTCTCCTGGGGATGGCGTTATGGGTTCATTATTCCAGGGAGTGCGGCGATATTAGTTGGTATTGTTTTATGTTTCAGAATGCAGGACAAACCGACCAGTTTAGGGCTACCCAGTGTCGGTGAGTGGCGAAATGATGCACTTGAAAAACAACACGAACAAGAAGGTAAAGGATTAAATTTTAAAAAAATTCTGACTGTTTATGTATTAGGTAATAAGTATATTTGGATTTTATGCAGTTCTTATTTTTTGGTTTATATCGTACGTACCGCTATTAATGATTGGGGAAACCTTTATTTAATGCAACGACATGGTTTTGAACTTTTTTCAGCGAATGCGGCTGTCTCCATGTTTGAAATAGGCGGCTTTCTTGGTTCATTATTTGGAGGTTGGGGATCAGACCGATTTTTCCGTGGCAACCGCGCTCCGATGATTTTGATTTTTGCTTTGGGTATTTTTGCTTCTGTTTCTGCCCTGTGGTTAACACCTGTAGATAATTTTGTGGTGCTATCTGGATGTTTTTTTTCCATTGGTTTCTTTGTGTTTGGCCCTCAAATGATGATTGGAATGGCCGCAGCAGAATGTTCACACAAGGATGTAGCTGGGACAGCAACAGGCTTTGTAGGATTATTCGGGTATCTAGGCGCAGCACTTGCTAGCTACCCGCTTGCATTAATTATTGAACGATTTAATTGGGAAGGTTTTTTCAGTGTAATTACGTTATCAGCAGCTTGTATTGGCTTACTGATCTTACCTTTTGTAAAAGCACAGGATGTGCGAGATAACGCGAATGGCTAGTCATGTTTTTGATCTTAGTTGCTAATACTTGTGCTTTCTCGCTAATAAAAATCAGATTGTTTTAACACCATTATTCATATTTGTATTAGCAGAATAGTTGAACGGAATAACGAGACTAAATGCTTTGGCATTATTTATTCACGAAGTGAAATATTAGTTTTTTATCAAAAAAAGGAAGGGAAGAATATGAAAATTAGCACTCAACGTACATTATTAGCCGCTTGTGTTCTAGGCTCCACAATGACCATTGCACCACAAGCCGTTGCTGAAGGTCGACTGGTTGTTTATTGCAGTGCAACCAATGCAATGTGTTCTGCAGAAACCAAAGCATTCTCTGAAAAATATGATGTTAAAACCTCATTTGTACGCAACGGCTCTGGTAGTACATTTGCTAAAATTGAAGCAGAGAAAAAGAACCCTCGTGCCGATGTTTGGTATGGTGGCACGCTAGATCCACAATCTCAAGCGGGTGAAATGGATTTACTGCAACCTTATAAATCTCCGCAGCTTGAGTTCATTATGGACCAATACAAAGATCCAGCTAAGCGTAAAGGTAATTACTCATCTGCCGTTTATATGGGTATTCTTGGTTTTGGTGTGAATACTGAACGTCTTGCAGAGAAAGGGTTAGAAATCCCACGTTGTTGGAGTGACCTGACTAAGCCAGAGTACAAAGATGAAATTCAAATCTCTGATCCACAAAGTTCAGGCACTGCCTACACTGCATTAGCAACCTTCATTCAACTTTGGACTGAAGATAAAGCGTTTGATTACTTCAAAGCATTAGATAAAAACATCTCTCAATACACTAAATCAGGTGTAACACCATCTCGAAACTCCGCACGTGGTGAAATCGCAATCGGTGTAGGCTTCTTACATGATTATTCACTTGAACAATCTAAAGGTGCACCACTGGAGCTTATTTCTCCTTGTGAAGGAACAGGTTATGAAATTGGTGGCGTGAGTATTATTAAAGGTGCTCGTAACCTAGATAATGCAAAACTTTTTGTCGATTATGTATTATCAAAAGAAGGCCAGGAATTAGCTTGGAACAAAGGTCAATCTTTCCAAATTTTAACCAATACAACGGCAGAGCAATCACCTAATGCACTGGACCCTAAAAAACTAACCTTAATTAATTACGATATGAATAAATACGGATCATCTAGTGAGCGTAAACGTTTAATCGATAAATGGGTAAACCAAGTAAAAATGGGTGAATAACCTGCACTTAGATGAGCAGTATTAGTACTGCTCATTTCTCTTAACATTTTTTGTTAATTCTACTCTCAATCATGATTACAAATTACATTTCCACTTGCAGTGAGCAGATAGGGAATACTTAATCTAACAAATTGATTAAAAATAACTTTTTATTAACTCGGTACTTTACAATGAATGATATAACAGATAAATCATCTACCCGTCACCGGCCAACTCCTGAACATCGAGATCCTATTTTTTACTGGGTTTTAGTGCTACTTGCCGGCTTTATATTCCTACCCAGTTTTTCACTCGATTATGGGGTGTTCGATTCCACTTTTGAAGAAATTAACATGGCCATGGGCTGGAGCTCAGCTAATATTTCTTGGTTATGGTTTATCTTACCGCTCGGTTTATTACTTCGTCCTCGTAAAATCCAAAATAAATATGCCAAAAAACAACACTGGTTTGATATTGTTTTTTCTATTGTATGTATGTTTATAACATTACTTTCGTCTTGGTATACTGAACAAGGTTTAGGTTACTCCACGATTGTTTTATTCATTGGCCTTGGCGCAGTCATGACTCTCGCCTTTTCACGAATGGAATACCTTGGTGGCGATGTATTTATTATTGCTTCACTCATTTCCATCATTATATTGATCTCTACTTTTATCATTTATCCAAGTATTGCCATTTTTGTACCGATGTTTCAGGATGATGCTGGTAATTTTGTACTGTTCCAGTTCCTTGAAATACTTACTAAATCGCACATTATACAAATTATATTAAACTCGGTTATGTTAGGCACATCAGTTGGTATCGGAGCCACTTTTTTTGGCCTCATTTTTGCCATTTATACTACGCGTATTGCAAAACGTTCTGCTTTTATAGCGCGCATATTTTCTATTCTACCGATTGTTACTCCACCCTTTGTTGTAGGTTTGGGCGTAACACTAATGTTAGGTCGTTCTGGTTACATTACCGAATTAATGGTCGACTGGTTCGGCTTGGAACAAACTAACTGGTTATATGGTTTTACTGGTATTTGGATGGCTCAAGTACTTGCTTTTGCACCTATGTCTTTCATGATTATTGACGGAGCAATGAAATCTTTACATCCTTCATTAGAAGAGGCTTCATATACATTACGCGCTAACCGTTACCAAACCTTTTTTCAAATTGTGATGCCATTATTAAAACCTGCATTGGCTAACTCTTTTTTAATCATCTTTGTACAATCGCTGGCTGACTTTAGTAATCCCTTAGTACTGGGCGGTAGTTTCGATGTTTTAGCAACGCAGATTTATTTCTACATTGCAGGTGCGCAACTTGATTATGCATCGGCGAGTACATTAGGTGCAATTTTACTATTATTCTCTTTAGCTATTTTTGTCGTGCAGTATCTATGGATTGGTAAACGTTCATACGTAACTATTTCAGGCAAGTCTTACCGTGGTGATGTTCAGCCACTACCACCATCGCTGAAACTAGGTGTATCAGGTCTCTTGTATTTTTGGATGGCCTTTAACGTACTCCTTTACGGCAGCATCTTTTATGGCAGCTTTACTGTTAACTGGGGTGTCGATTACAGTCTGACATTTAATAACTATATCAACCTATTTGGTATGGGGATGAGCGAAGGAGCTTGGCCTTCTTTAATTACTACCATGACATATGCTGGTATTGCCGCACCAATCACCGCTTTCTTCGGTTTATTGATTGCATACATAGTGGTTAGACAACAATTCCGTGGCAAAAAAGTCATTGAGTTCTCAACCATGCTTTGTTTTGCTGTACCTGGAACAGTTGCTGGTGTGTCTTACATATTAGCCTTTAATGATGCCCCTATTTATTTGACGGGAACGGCCGCTATTGTGGTGATCTCAATGGTGATGAGGAATGTCCCCGTTGGGATTCGTTCTGGTATAGCAGGACTCGGACAATTGGATAAATCATTGGATGAAGCCTCATTAAGTTTACGTGCTAATTCTTTAAAAACGATTACCCATATTCTATTACCGTTATTAAAACCAGCTATTTTATCGACACTGATTTATAGCTTTGTGCGTGCAATGACCACAGTAAGCGCCATTATATTCTTAGTTACACCGGAAACTCGTGTTGCCACTTCTTATATTTTGAATCGCGTTGAAGATGGTGAATACGGTATCGCTATTTCCTACGGGTCAGTGCTGATCGTGGTGATGCTAGCAATTATTTTGATTTTTGACTTCCTTGTTGGTGATACTCGTGTATCTCGTTCTAAAGCAACCAACCAAGAATAATGACTGGAGTAACGACTAATGGAAAACAGTAAAATGGAAAATGAAAACTTTGTAGTATTAAAAAATATTTGCAAAAAATTTGACGATAAAGAAGTCATCAGTAACTTAGACCTAGAGATCAAAAAAGGCAGTTTAGTCACCTTATTAGGTCCTTCTGGTTGCGGGAAAACAACGGTGTTGCGTTTAGTGGCCGGTCTAGAAAAGCCCACCAGCGGTCAAATATTTATTGATGGTGAGGATGTCACCAATACTTCGATTCAACAACGTGATATCTGTATGGTGTTTCAGTCCTATGCATTGTTTCCGCACTTATCATTACACCAAAATGTTGCCTATGGATTAAAGATGTTAGGTATCTCTAAAGCTGAAACTAAACAACGTGTTGACGAAGCATTAAAATTAGTCGATTTAGAAGGCTTTGGTGAGCGTTATGTAGATCAAATATCCGGTGGTCAACAACAACGTGTGGCACTTGCCCGTGCGTTAGTATTAAAACCCAAAGTATTGTTGTTTGATGAACCACTCAGTAATTTAGATGCGAATTTACGCCGTAGCATGCGTGAAACTATTCGTGAACTGCAGCAGCGTTTTAATATCACTTCTTTATATGTAACGCATGACCAAACAGAAGCGTTTGCCGTGTCGGATACCGTGATAGTGATGAAAGATGGCGAAATTATGCAACAAGGTTCTCCTACTGAGCTTTATAAAAATCCAGCGTCAATGTTTATGGCAAACTTTATGGGTGAAGCTAATATCTTCCCAGGTCAGTTTGATGGCGAACAAATTAATATTAATGGTTACAAGACCCCTGCCGATCCGACCATGGTTGAAGGTTTTAAAAGTGGAAACTATTTAATTGGTGTTAGGCCAGAAGCTATTCTTTTAACTAATCAAGGTGATGAAAGTCAACGTTGCCAAGTAAATAAAGTTGCTTATATGGGGGCGATGTACGAAGTGAGTGTGACTTGGCAAGACCATGAAATATTATTGCAGCTTAACTCTTCGCAATTCAATGCGTCTTTAGCTGAGCGTGCTTTTTTAACAATTAATCCCACTGGCTTATTTTTATTGCCTGCCGATGCTAAATAGTTAGATTACAAAATATAAAAATGCCAAGTAGGAGGTTATCTTACTTGGCCTTTTATAGTACTTCTTTAGCACGTACGCCCACTAGACGCCTAAGCTTTAAACCTATTTTGGTTTTTTAGCTAATACTGCATCAATATCTGCAGCTGAATGACGATCAGGAACTTGTTCCCACTCCTCACCCCAAGAACGATTTATGATACGTCCCCTTTGCACACCTTCTCGCGCTTCAAGCTGTTTAGCCCAACGTAAAACGTGCGTGTAAGTGTCAACTTGTAAAAATTCTGCAGCATCATATAAATTACCAAGTACTAAATTTCCGTACCATGGCCATATTGCGATATCAGCAATCGTAAACTCTTCGCCCGCTACATAGGTATTGTTAGCAAGTTGTTTATCTAAAACGTCTAATTGACGTTTAGCTTCCATCGCAAAACGATTGATCGGGTATTCAAATTTTTCATCTGCATAAGCATAAAAATGACCAAAGCCACCACCTAAGAAAGGAGCTGAACCCTGCGCCCAAAATAACCAATTAAAGGTCGTTGTTCTCGCTGCCCCTTGTGTTGGTAAAAAGTGTCCAAATTTCTCTGCTAAATGAACCAAAATTGAAGCCGACTCAAAAACGTTAACAGACTGAGCGCCCGATTTATCCACCAGCGCTGGAATTTTAGAGTTAGGGTTTACACCTACAAATCCTGAAGAGAATTGTTCGCCTTCACCGATATTGGTCAAGTAAGCATCATACTCAGCTTCTTTAACACCTGCGGCTAGTAACTCTTCAAGAAGAATAGTGACTTTTTGTCCGTTAGGCGTGCCTAATGAATAAAGTTGCAGCGAATGATTACCTACAGGCAATACTTTTTCATGAGTTGCGCCAGAAACAGGACGATTAATGCTCGCCCATTTATTACCACCCGCGGTGTTTTCAACCCAAACTTTAGGCGGTGTATATTGTTCGGTCATATTAATTCCTTAGCAATGTAATGATTAAACCTTAGGATAGTTTGATGGGAAAAATGCCCGTTTAGCATCCTCATCAAACTCTTTCTTAAATGTGATGTCTTTACCCATTTCTCTAGCTCGTGCAGCTGCTGGACGACTATTAATACTATCAAACCAACGTTTAAGATTAGGGTAAGGTGTTAGCCCTTCTTCACCCAATACAACGGCCGCTTTATCAATCCAGCCCCAAGCTGAAACATCAGCAATAGTATACTCTTCGCCAACAATAAATTCACGACCCGCTAAATGTGTATCTAATACTTCATAATGACGTTGTGCTTCGCGTAAATAACGGTTAACTGCATAATCATTACCTTCAGGTGCAGCATGACGGAAATGAACACATTGACCAGAATATGGACCAAGACCAGAAGCAATAAACATTAACCAAGACAGCATTTCAGCACGATCACCTGGTTGGCCAGCTAATTTTCCAGTCTTTTCAGATAAGTACATCAAAATCGCATTTGAATCAAAAACACGTGTGCCATCATCTTCAATAGCAGGTGCTTTAGCATTTGGATTTATTTGACGATATTCAGGAGTATGTTGCTCTCCTTTTAAAGTATCAAGTGCAACTAACTCAAAGGGAAGGCCAGTTTCTTCTAAAAATAAAGCCACTTTCATCGGGTTTGGTGTGTGGTGAAAATAAAACTTGATCATGTCATGCTCCTTTTTATGAGCATAATATTGAAACACAGATAGAACGATCGTTCAATACAATTTAAAAGATTATTAATAATTAATATTGAAAGTGATACATTTAACATTAACTGTATAAATAAACAGTTAAGTAAGAATGCAATGAAAAGCGGATAATCACATTAACCTACTGATTTAGTATAATTTGTTCAATTAATGAACATTAATGCTTCAAATATGTGTTAAATGTTTGAGAGTTTACTTTTAAAATCAAAATCACTCATTTACCTGTATGTACATACAGTCACCATTGCAATTTATGACGAGTGTAATATATGGCATTAATTACTAGGTATTAATTACTAGGTATTAATGATTAGTTAGTAGGTATTGAACATTGGTAACTAGGAATTGAATGTTAGACATTAACAGTGATATTTATTAACACTAGGATTTGATATTAACCGCTATTACCCTTTTAGGTGATAGCGGTTAAGTTATAGGTGTTAGGTTATGAAGGTTAAATCAATAAACTTTAAATTGAAGCAGCAACAGTCTCATCTTCAGTTCGAGATAAACGATAGTTAATCAAGCAAACCACCACGATGATCGCAATCCCGGCTATATTGATGTAAAGATAAGGCACTAACATAGTAAAACCAGCAATCAATAATAATCCACGCGCAAGCAACGGCAGCTTAGTGGCTAAACGCCCTTCTATAGTGCCAGCAAATGCAACGATTAAACCAATGGTTAATACGATAGCAATAACAAAGTCGACATTTTGACCATCCATCCAAATCAATCCAGAAAAAGCCATCATAATAGGGATAATGAAAAACCCTTGTGCTAACTTAAATGCTTGAACTGCGGATCGCATCGGCGAAGTATTAGCGATACCTGCAGCGGCAAAGGCAGCCAATGCAATAGGTGGCGTTACATTAGAGGTTTGCGATAGCCAAAATACAATCATGTGCGCCGCTAATAAACCTACACCTAACTCAGTTAAGCTTGGCACCGCCATAATAGATAAAACGATATAAGCTGCGGTTACTGGTAATCCCATTCCAAGGATCACCGCTGCGATTGCAATCAAGCCCAATACAGACCATAAGTAACCGCCTGATAATGCCATCAAGAACTGTGTAAATTGTAAACCAATTCCTGTTTGTCCTACCACACCGACTACAATACCCGCAGTACCACAGGCTACAGAAATAGGTAATGCTAATAAAGCCCCTTCCTTCATGCCTTCAAAGAAGACTCCTACGGTGATACGGCTATGTTTTCTACACATGGCAGCCACCAAAATAGCAACACAGCCCGAAATACCGACCAAAATAGGAGAATAACTCATTAACAGTAAGCTAGTGATTAAAATTAATGGCACCAGGAAATGCCAACCATTTTTTAACACTACGGAAATCTTTTCAGTTATTTCCATGCCTTGTAAGCCTAATTTACACGCCATTAGATGAACATAAAGCAAGGTACAAGCAAAGTATAAAATAGCAGGAGCAATCGATACTAATAATATTTCACTGTAAGGTATCCCCGTAAACTGAGCCATTACAAACGCGCCCGCTCCCATAACGGGTGGCATGATTTGACCACCGGTAGATGCAGCCGCTTCAATACCTGCCGCTTGCTCTGGTTTATAGCCTAACTTTTTCATCATTGGTATGGTTAATGCGCCTGTAGTCACAGTATTAGCAATAGCAGATCCTGAAATTGAACCTAACGCGGCTGAAGCAATAACACTCGCTTTTGCCGGACCACCACGATATTTACCTGCAATCGAGAATGATGCGTCGATAAAGAATTTACCGGCTCCAGTGACCTGTAAAAAAGCACCAAACAATACAAAAATAAAGACCACACCGGCAGCAATTGCAAGTGGTGCGCCATAAACACCATTGGTTGAATAGATATGGAATCTAATGATCTCCTCAATCGCAAAGCCTTTACTTGCCACTGACCCAGGTAGGTAATTACCAAAAATCGCATAAACTAAAAATAATGCAGCGATAAACACCATGACTAGACCAACCGTTCGTCTTGTTGCTTCCAGTAATAATACTAAAATTATTAAACCGGATATCTGGTCAAGTGTGGTTAGGCCATCTAATAAGAATGAAATATCATCATAATCAAAGGCAACAATATGGTAAGAAGCCCAAGCTATTGCGGCAATAAAGATGAAGTCTATGACTCGTCCAATTAGGTATAACCCTGTCGAACGTTGTGATTTAATCAGTGGTAGGGTAAAAAACACTAGGATTAATACCCAACTTAAGTGAATAGGTCTAAATATGGTAGCGGCTAAGTCAGCTGTTATTCCTTGCCATATTTGAAAGATTGATAATGATATAGCTGCTAGTGCAGCAATTAATACTATTTTGTCTGAAATCCATTTACACGTAGTAGTAGATTCACTCATGCTATTCTCCACAGGGTCACCAAATATTATTAGATTTATAGATTGGTTCTTGATTACGTTAATGATTAAATCAAGTTAAAAGACTGATGTTAAAAGTTGTACTTACCGTTAATTGTTGCTTGTTACATGTAATCTATTTATTGTTTTACACAAAATAAAACGGCTAATAAATGCCTATTAACCGTTTTATTAATTATTCTCTCAAAGATTATTCACGTTGAACTTGTTCTTTAAGCGAAATCTATCGAGATTATTGCATTTGTTCTTTTAAGTATTTAAGTGAACCGGGGTGTAAATCAATCCCTTTTAATTTGTTCATGTTTTCTAATGTAGTGAATTTAGTCACACTGATCACTTGATTAATTTTACTCATATTTTCAAAAGCAACTTTAGTCATTTTGTAAGCTAAATCAGTATCTAAGTTTTTATTAACCACTAAGATGTTCCACACTGCTGGTGCATTAAATGCGTTTACACCTTTATAACTACCAGCAGGTACTTCGATTTCTTGGTAAGAAGCATTACTTGCTGTGACTGCTTTCAGTTCTTCAGGCGTAAAAGATAAAATACGAATATTGTGAGTAAAAGCAAGCTCAGTGATAGCACCAACGCCAATACTACCTACGATAGCACCAGCATCAATTTGTCCTGCAGAGATTGCACTGGTAGTCGCAGTGTAGTTAAGTGACTGCGCATCAATATCTTTTTCCGTAATACCCAAAGCAGCAAGAATATTAGTTGAACTTACACGTGTACCTGAACCCGGCGCACCTAGTGAAATACGCTTACCTTTAAGATCTTGAATAGATTGAATTTTAGAATCTGCAGGCACAATAAACTGCACAACATTTGGATATAAAGCAAACAGTACAGAGACATCCATTTTACGTGGGAAAGGTTTAACACCCTCATGCGCTTGTAGCACAACATTACCCATGGCAATACCTGCAAGCTGCTTGTTTGTTGACACTTTGATAGTATTTTCAACAGATGCTGCCGTTACTTCCGCACGCATATCAAAGTCTTCTATATTTTCACTCCAGATTTTAGCCAGTATGCCACCGAGAGGATAATAGGTGCCACTTTGACTACCCGTACCGATAGTGTAGTTTTCCGCCATCGCATTGAATGAAAATAAACACGCTAATCCAATTATTCCGTTTTTAAAAATTTTCTGCATTTTAATTTTCTGCATTTTATTAATCCCTTTTAGTCTATTTGTATCTTGTTATCAATTTGTTATAGATGTGTAACCCGCAAAAGATTACCACTTAACTGTAACTACACAATGGTGTCATGTCACAAAGTTGTGGTTAGTACTGTTAGGCGCTTAGCTTTCTCAATAGATAATACAAAAATCGCACAAATTGAGCATTAAAAAGTCAGTTAAGGTGATTAGAAATGAGTAGTAATCGAAACAGTGAAGGTGAATGCAGTAAGCGGGAATACAGTAAAGCTGAATACAGTAAAACTCAGAGTTATTGACAGGAACTGGTTGGAACAAAGAGCGCATTACAGTGCGGCGTATTGCGTCACTATGGCAAGTATGTCAGGGTGAGTTAATCGTTATCAGTTAGTTGAATAAAGGAAGTTAAATAAAGCATATTCTATAAAGTAAACACAATAAAAATAGTAGCCCTGCTATTCAAAGCAAATGCAGTGCTAACACTTTATCTCTTTATCTATATCATTAACATTTGCATTTGGTTTGATGTAGTCAGCGCAAGCCAACACTTAAATAACGACTTAACTGTGCTTAATTACTTTTCCCAATCCGGTATTTCACCAAAGTGTTGTTTACAATAATCGATAAAAGCACGAATTTTAGGCGCCACTTGACGCGAACTTGGATAAATAGCCCATATCGCCGTTTCAGTAATAAGTGGGTAATCTTCTAAAATTTGAATAAGCTTTTTGTCTTGCAGTTGTTTAAAAGCAATCCATTTAGAACAAACAGTAATGCCTAAGCCATTAACACATGCGTCACGAATTGCTTCCCCGTTGTCTGCACTTAAACTCCCTTTTGCCTTAATAGCAATATCGCCATTTTCCCCTTTGAATGTCCAATGATCTAACCCCATTAAAGTAAGGCATTGATGATCTTTTAAATCCTCTGGAGAACTTGGCATACCATATTTTGCAAGGTAGTCAGGTGATGCACATAAAATACGGCTGTCTGAGGTTAATTTTCTTGCAATTAAACTAGAATCTTTAAGTTTTGAATTGCGTATAGCAATGTCAAAGCCACCTTCTACCAAATCAACAATAGAATCTGATAACTTTAAATTAATATTCAGTGAGGGATGAAGCTCAATAAAACCTGTTAAAGCTGGAATTAAATGCATACGACCAAATGAAGCAGGTGCAGTTAAACGTAGTGTGCCTTGTAAAACATTCGCTTCAAAACCTAAGGCTGCATGTGCAGAAACAACACTGGCAATAACATCTTCCGCATAGGGTAAAAAGGCTTTACCTTCTTCTGTTAATGACACTTTACGTGTTGTTCTGTGCATTAACCTTACTTGTAAGCTTTCTTCTAACTTATTCATATGATTACTAGCCACCGCGGCTGATAACCCCAATGCTTGCCCAGCCAGACTAATATTATTTGTTGCTGCTACACGTAAAAAAAGTTTCAAATGTTCAATATTCATAGGCCCTACCATTATCAACAAAAAATATAAAGTGATTCTCTATGTTGCTATATTATCAAATTTGATGATAAATCATATACTGTTTGCACTTAATAAACGGAGACAAAATACAATGAAAGCAATGATACTTAATAATTACGGTGATCAAGCCATTTTTGAAGCAGTTAATATCGACAAACCAACAGTTAAAGAAGGTCATGTTGTATTAAAAGTCGCCGCTACGAGTATTAACACGGTTGATACCATGATTAAATTAATGGGTTCTGATTTACCATTATCCCCTGCTCTCCCTGCGGTATTAGGAATGGACTTTGCAGGAACAGTAGAAGAAGTTGGTGCAGGTGTGACTAACGTTAAAGTAGGCGATGAAGTCTATGGATGTGCTGGAGGTTTAGCTGATTTACAAGGTGCACTTGCAGAATACATGCTTGCAGATGCTAACTTAATCGCATTAAAACCTAAAAACTTAACGATGCGTGAAGCTGCGGCTATTCCACTTGTTGGTATTACTGCCTATGAAGGTTTAATGCGTACACAAATTAGGCAAGGTAAAAAAGTACTTGTCCATGGTGGATCTGGTGGTGTTGGTCATATTGGTGTTCAATTTGCTAAATATTTAGGGGCTGACGTTTATGCAACGGGTGGCGGTGATAAGCAATTAGCATTAATTAAAAAATTAGGCGCAACAGCAATTAACTACAAAACAGAAAAAGTAGAAGATTATGTCGCTGCGCATACTGAAGGTAATGGTTTTGATATTATCTTAGATACAGTTGGTGGCCTTAATATGCTCAATTCATTTGATGCCGCTGCAATCAATGCACAAGTTTCAACCACAATATCAATGTTAGAAATAGATTTAACCACAGCACATCTTAAAGGGTTATCTTTACACGTTGTATTTATGTTGATCCCAATGCTGCATAATAAAAAGCGAGCAGAACATGGGCTGATATTAAATAAAATAACAGAAATAGTTGAAGCTGGTGGTATGACGCCTGTATTAGATGAAAATCAATTTTCATTTGAACAAGTCGGCGATGCTTATGCTCGTTTATCAAGTGGTGCAGGTATGGGTAAAGTAGTTGTAGAGGTTTAATTTTTTTCATAAATGACTGAATACTTATGGACAATTTCTTACAACTTATGGATTGTCCGACGAAAAAGCTAGGTGTTTATGGCTAGCTTTTAATACCATTAATTTACATTTATACGATATACAAATGACTCAATCAATGAGCAAGTTGGAGTAACGAATATGCCAAAAACAATCTTATTAACAGGTGCTAGCGATGGTATCGGATTAGAAACCGCGAAAAAACTAGCTGTTTTAGGTCATCACTTGATCATTCATGGCCGCAACAAAACTAAAATAGAATCTGTCAAATCAAAGTTAATGGCCCTGCCTAATGTATCGAGAATTGATACTGTCATTGCAGATTTATCAGATCTTCGACAAGTAACTACTTTTGCTAAAAAAATCATCAGTGATTATACAAAATTAGATATCTTAATTAATAATGCAGGTCTATTTAAAGTAGCGAATCCTCTTACTGCAGAAGGATTAGATGTACGCTTTGTTGTTAACACCATTGCCCCCTACTTATTAACGCAATTGCTGACTCCGTTACTTGGTAAAGATGGGCATGTTGTCAACTTATCGTCTGCAGCGCAAGCACCTGTTAATATGCAAGCATTAATAGGAGACGTTAGATTAGAAGATATGCAGGCCTATGCACAAAGTAAATTGGGTATTAGATTATGGTCTGCTGCTATTGCTTTAATTGAACAAGCTCCCACTTGTATTTCAGTGAATCCAGGCTCATTACTAGCAAGTAAAATGGTTAAAGAAGGCTTTGGCATTGACGGTAATGATTTAAGTATCGGCGCAGATATTTTAGTCCGTGTTGCACTTGATGAAGAGATGCTACAACATAATGGAGAGTACTTTGATAATGATGCGGGTAGATTCAGCGCCGATATTCATGAAACAGAACTAAACAGAATGGCGAAACAACTTGTGAGTACAATGGATAAAATGGTCGAAGGCTACCAAGTTTAAATCACTGTTATTAAACATTTATATTATTAAACATTAATCTTAATATTGCACTTTATAGGTGTTCTATTGTCGTCAAGGTACAAAATGTGGTGATAGAATCATTTATTCGACCTTATTAATTCGATTATATTCACTAAATAAGGATAAGGTCGATGGTTCTGTTGCTGATTTTAAGAGACTGTAATAAAAACTGTGTAACTGCTTATTTATAATCCTACTATTCGGAAAAGAATACGCAGTTATGGATCAGATGCAATTAGAAGCGTTCGCTCGCGAAGCCGCTAAATCATTAAAAACCATTTTGAGTGTTAAGTTTAAGTACTTTTCTTAATTTAATATTAAGAATATTGATTAATATGCAGCTCTCTCTAATATGGTAACTCTTTTTGCGCCATTTTTAATATTAATAAGTTTGGGTAATAACATTACCTAGTCCATAATTGCATCTTATATCACTTTATTTTTAGAGGAATATTGATGGGCATTTCCATACCATTAAAAGTTTACTGTTATACATTCCTCATTCATCGACTTAAAAGCCACTCATAGCCATTATGCAGACTTCACTTATAAACAATCCAATTTCAACCGTTGATACCGCGGCAAATGTTGCTAAGCAAAAAATATTCATTATTGGGTTACCACGTACGGGTACAACCAGTATTAGTGTTGCCATGCTGGAACTTGGTTTTAAAGTTGCACACACCGCGTTTACCAAACACACCTTTGAATTAGCAGATGTTATATCTGATGCCCCGTGTTTTTCTGATTATCAACAATTAGATACACTGTTTCCCGGTTCAAAGTTTATCTATTTAGAAAGAGAGTTATCGCAATGGATCCCTTCCATGCAACGTTTATTAGTAAAAATGGCACCTCACTTATTAACTAAAACCGGTCACTTTAGTCCCGTTTTAAAACGGGCTTTTAATGTTTCCTTTGGTGAAGATCATCAATTAAGGGGGTCAGAAAAGCATCTTACAGAATGTTACTTATGTCATCAAAAACAGGTTCATCAATATTTTGAAGGCAGTAAAAATTTATTGACCATTAATTTGAGTCATGAAAATAGTTATATCGAGCTTTGTACTTTTCTTTCATTGGATTACAAAGATGGCACCAAATTTCCACACCTGAACAGAGGATCACAAGTAGCCAATTGGAAAGCCTACAAACATACCAATAAAGTGAGCAGTTTCAGTGCTGGAAAAGAGCATCGACAATTCTTTGATTACATTGATTAAGGCTGATGTCCTTGTACATCCACATTTAAATCTTAATTAAGAACGCTACAATTAGTTATAGTAAGTTATAAAAAGTGCTAAATAGCGACACCTTCAAATACTACATCTTCAAGTAAAAGGCTTTCGTTAACTCAATAAATTCTTTTGAATAAGCTTGGCCATCATGAATAACAAGTTCATTTTTTAGCCATTCTGGCGTTAACATTGCTGAATTTAATCCCCGTTTCTTTAATGAATTTTCATTTAATCGATCTGTTTTTAGTAAATCTAGTTTATCTGAAACGGATGACTTTAAAGCACATTTGGTTGTCGACTGTTTTGTTAATTCAATTAAAACACGGATAGCCGGTTTACTGCTGGTGGTTTTAACGTAAGTTAATCGCGTTAACGATAGCTTCAAAAAATGTTCAGCATCTGTGTTTTGTAATAAATTGATAAAACTGAGCCCTTCTTCTTTTGGTAATACAAAGTTTGCTGTGCCTTGTTCTGTTAATAACAGCGCGCAGTAACTTAAAAGATTGTTGTGTGATAAAGCAGAAGTATGTCTCGCTACTGCACGTTGAGAATTAATAGATTGCGCCCCATTATTAAAATATGGCGGATTACAAATAATCGCATCGAAGTTCGAGTGCGCTGTCACTTCATTTGTAAAGTCTTGGATTGATTGATGATGAATGCTTAAACGGCTTGCCCATGGACAATTAATTGCATTTTCCTGTGCCGCTTTAAATGCATTTTTTTCAATTTCGACAGCGCTAATATCTGCAAGAGTGTTTCGTTGTGCACACATAATGGCCAATAACCCGGTACCGCATCCAATATCTAGGATCTTTTTAGCTGAGTTTATATTTGCCCACGCACCTAACAAAATGGCATCGGTACTCACCGGCATTCCACATTGATATGCATTGATATGAAATTGTTTAAAGGTAAAGTCTTTCGCCATTTATTTATTATCCTATTGGCACAATGCCATTTACCATCGGTTATTAATTTGTCATAAACTTGTCGCGCTTAAGTATTCATTTTAATCGTTGCTTATTATAATGACCATGAGCCATTTTGACATGATAAGTTTTATAGTATCTGCTATCATCTTGGCTTTATTATTCCCAGCAGATTTATCTGCTCACTTTGACTTTTTATAGGATATTTTCATGAGTCTTGCCGACAAAGTATTAGCTGTAAACAACGATTTACCTATTCGTACAGACCAGCCAGTCCACAGTGGTAAAGTGCGTTCAGTTTATTGGTTAACAACTGAAGATAGCAAACGTTTAATTGAAGAAAAAGGCTACAATGTAGCAGCAGACGCGCCTCTAGCAATTATGGTTATCAGTGACCGTATTTCTGCATTTGACTGTATTTGGCACGGTGAAGGTGGTATGAATGGTGTTCCTGGAAAAGGGGCTGCACTTAATGCAATCTCTAATCACTGGTTTAAACTATTTAAAGAACAAGGTTTAGCAGACAGCCACATTTTAGATATCCCACACCCCTTCGTTTGGATTGTACAAAAAGCACGGCCAATAATGATCGAAGCGATTGCTCGCCAATATATTACTGGTTCAATGTGGCGAGCTTACGAAAAAGGTGAGCGTGAATTTTGTGGCATTCAAATAGCCGATGGGTTAGCTAACAATACAAAATTACCTGAATTACTGATCACTCCCTCTACTAAAGGGATTTTAAAAGGTATTCCAGGTGTTCAAGAAGCTGATGATGTTAATATTACACGTCATAACATTGAAGATAATTTTCAAGCATTTAATTTTACTTGTGCAGACCATATCAACGACTACGAGAAACTTTTAAAAGAAGGTTTTGATTTGATTAGTGCAGAATTAGCTAAGCTTGATCAAATTTTTGTTGATACAAAATTTGAATTTGGTTACGTAACAGATAAATCAGGTAACGAAAAATTAATTTACATGGATGAAGTTGGGACACCTGATTCATCGCGTATTTGGGATGGTGCTGCTTACCGAGACGGTAAAATTGTTGAAAACTCTAAAGAAGACTTCCGTCAATTATTACTTAAGCATTTCCCAGATCCAGATATTTTATTAAATAAAGAGCGTATGCCTGAACGTTTTGCATTGGCAAAAGATAATGCGTTACCTGAATCTGTATTAATGCAAATATCTAAAACTTACACTGGTATTGCAGAAAAGATCATTGGTAAAGAAATTGTACTTTCAGAGAATCCAAAACAAGAAATCATCGATATTCTTCGTGAACAATACAATCTGATCGACTAATACTAGCTAATCTACTAGTAAAGGTTAATATCAAAGCAGAACTAGGTTCTGCTTTTTTTATCGCTATCGTTTGGAGAAATGATTATGTCTACTGGGTGGGTTATTTTTATTGTGGTGATTGTCTTAGGGATCATCCTTAGCAATATTTTATTGTTAAAACAAAGCGCTAATATGAAACTACCGGATAGTGTAGTGAAAGCGATTAAAGATAAAAAAGAAAAAGAAGCATTAGAGCAACAGAAACAACTTGAAGAAGAACAGGCTCAACAACAAAAAAATCAAGATAACAAATAGCGTTAAAAGTTATAAGATAAATAGTGTTATCAGAAATAACATATTTAAAGAGCTACAGTGCATAAAAATAAAAAAAGCCTAACTCGTGACAAGTCAGGCTCTAAATTTTTAAATACAACTTTTATAAAGGTTTAGTCTGAATATCATTTTCTAAAATAACACTGCGAATATTATCAGTGATACTTAAATATAACTCAGTCACTTCCTGGTCAGATAATTGTTTTTTATCAGCGTTTAACCACGTTAAAGATGTATCCCCACCGGTTAATTCACCTAATTGAACAAAGTACTCACCTTCCTCCAAGTTAATTGGATTCAAGTTTCTTTTTTGCCAATATTGTGCATCTTGAGATTCAAATTTAACGAGGAAGTAACCTAGATTCTTATCATTATCAACAGGACTAAAGCTCATTAACTGCAATAATGCAGGCAGTTTACGCCATACTTCTGTAAATTCTGCATCAATAATCCAAGCCGTTTGATGACTTTCATCAAAACCAAGTTTAATCGGTAAAGGCTTATTGTCAGCCGAGATTAACGCTTCAGATTCTTGCTTCAAGTAGGCAAAATTAAGCATGTCATTGATAAAGCGAATTTCTATGCTGCGTTTATTGCGGCCTTCTAAAATTTCTTTAACCGGCTCATTATCGTTTGACTGCTGATAACTTGTTGCGTCAACAGATAAAGAAATACTTCGCCCATCTCCGCCTTCCGCTAATTGTAATTGATAAGCACCTTCTTCACGCACTGTATTCTTGCTTAAACTGCCATAACTACGTTGGTTAACAACAAGGCCTGTATCAATGCTTAGTGCTGTTCTATCTGCAACGACATTCTTAGCATCTTTAGATGCTAAATATTGTAGTGCTAAGTTCCACACTTTTTGTTCAATATTGGTTTCTTGTTTAAATGCATTAAACCAAACTTTACTCTGGGTAAGATCAGGATCCAGTAAAACACCATCAAGTACAGCCATCAATTGACTTGGAGGGCGAACATCTACATCTTTACCACTTAATCCTAGCTTTTCTTGCTGCGTTGAAAGTGCTTGAATATCAAAAGTAGAACGATTTTCTAATGTTGAAAAATTTCCGCTATCAAATTTTTCAATGAGTGTCGCTTGTAGATAATCATCATTACCTTCTGCTTGTGTTCTAGTATCAAACCTAGCACAGCTAGTGATCGCTGAACTTAGGATCACCAAACTAGCAATTTTAGTCAGTACGTTGTTTTTTATCATGACAGTAATTTTGCTTCTATTAAGGCATTTCGAACAGTACCCTGATACTGCTCAGATAATGTTGTTAATGGTAAACGTAACGTAGGAGTAGGAATTAAACCTAGCTCCGCACAGGCCCATTTAACTGGAATTGGGTTTGCTTCATGATAAAGGTTGGTATGAATAGGCATTAATTGAGCATTGATAGCTTGTGCTTTTTCAACTTCACCAGCTAGCGCATGTTCGCACATTTCAGCCATTTCAACGGGAGCAATATTGGTTGATACAGAAATGACTCCATGACCACCTTGTAACATAAAGTCACACCCTGTTGCATCATCTCCACTATAAAGTACAAAATCCTCAGGCAAAATTGCTTTTAATTCAGCAAGGCGTTGTAAGTCACCGGTTGCTTCTTTAATGCCAATAATATTTGGGATTTTAGCTAAACGCGCAACTGTTTCAGGCAACATATCGACGGAAGTTCTGCCAGGTACATTATATAGGATTTGCGGTAATTCGCACGATTCTGCAATCGCTTTAAAGTGAAGGTATAAACCTTCTTGTGTTGGTTTATTGTAATAAGGAGTTACATTTAAACCTGCAACAACACCACTATTAGTAAATAATTTGCTTAATGCAATTGCTTCCGATGTTGAATTAGCGCCATTACCAGCAATCACAGGAATTCGACCCGCAGCATAAGTGATAGTACGTTCAACAACTTTAACATGATCATCAACGCTGAAAGTTGCTGACTCACCAGATGTCCCTACAGCAACAATGGCTGAAGTTTTTGATTTAATATGGAACTCTACAAGTTCTTTTAATGCATTATAATCAATTTCGCCGGTCTCATCCATTGGGGTTACGAGTGCTACGATACTACCTGTTAACATGTAAATGCTCCTTTTATTGAGCGTCTAATGTTACTTTTGCAAGCCTTTAAAAACAAGAAGAAAAATCAACTGATTACTTCTCTGAGCGAATATTTATAACATTGTTGCAGATGCTCACCTTTTTCTACGTTAATGACTTGATAATTGCGCTAATATCAAACGCATAGTCTTTGCTGTCCAGTAATCTTCACGTATCATTGCCAAACATTCGTAGAATTTTTTTAAAGAGGAAAAACCGAATATGCAAGCAGATATATTTGATGTAACCGTGCAAGATTTCCAAACTATAATTGCGCAAGGTTCAGTAAATAAACCTGTGCTGGCTGTTTTTTGGTCAAGCCAATGTACTATCTGTGGTGCTTTGTTGCCTTTGCTTGAGCAACTACAAAGAGAACATGCTAATGGCTTTACACTCGCCAAAATAAACTGCGAGACAGAGCAACAAATTGTGCAGCATTTTGAAATTAAAAGTGTGCCAACGGTATATATGTTTGTAAATGGACAAGGAGTTGATGGCTTTGCTGGAGAGCAAACGACCGACTTTATAAATAACTTCATCAAGAAACATCTGCCCGACCCCGCACTGGCATTGCTAGGTGATGCGCAAACACTATTTGCTCAAGGTAAATTAGGTGAGGCGAAAGCAACCATTATACAAGCACAAAAGCTAAGCCCTGAAGATAACCAAATTAAACTTGCAACGGCACAAATTTATTTAGCCTTGGGTGAATTTGAAAATGCAAAACCTATTTTAGCGGCTATTCCTATGGCAGATCAAAATATGATTTATCATAATCTGATGTCAGAGTTACAACTCGCAGAACAATCAGCACAAACGCCAGAAATAACCGCATTGGAAAATGCGTTAATGGATGCTGCGGATAAACAACCGATTCAATACCAACTTGCTATTCAATACCATCAAGCCAAACGTTTTAGTGAAGCACTTGCTCTTTTATATAGCTTGTTATGTCACGACTTAGGCTATGAAAATGGCGATGCTAAAAAAACCATGTTAGATATTTTAGCCTCCGTAGATGATACAACTTTGGTGTCAGAATACCGTCGTAAACTTTATAGTTTGTTGTATTAGCTATTAGTTTCGAAAGCTTCCAAGTTTAAATAAACGGATACTTAATAAAATTATAGTCTCAGATAGTATCCGTTTAAACAGTATCCGCATAACTGGGCTCCAAGCATTTCAAATTCTTATTATACTTAGTAAAACCCGTGCGATATAAAAATGCTAAATTTGTATATTTTCACAGTTCCAGTGTTCATAAGATAAAGTATGAATCTAGCGCGCTAATTATTCAAAAACAGATCCTAAAATTGATTTAATGCGTATAGCAGCATAGGTAAAAAATTTACTAGAGGCTGTAATGAACATATTCATATTAGATAAAGATATTAAACAGTGCGCTCAATACCATTGCGATCAACACGTTGTAAAAATGATCTTAGAAAGTGTGCAAATACTTTGCACAGCATTAAATAAAAAAGGATTTGTTACCCCTTATAAGTCGACACACATGAAACATCCCAGTGTATTATGGGTAGAGGAGTCCTACGACAATTTTATTTGGTTACGCGATTTAAGCGTCGCTTTAAATGATGAGTATAAGTATCGTTATAATAAACAACACGACCATAAGTCGATGGCCGTTTTACCAATTATTGAGCAATATACTTTTCCTGCTATCGGTTTAACTCCCTTTCCCCAAGCAATGCCAGACATTTATAAAGTCGAAGGTAATGCTGTCGAGGCTTACCGACAATTTTATCGTGGTGATAAAGCAAAGTTTGCAAAGTGGACTAAACGCGCTGTGCCAGATTGGTTTGAAAGCATTTAAATGTTAACTGTTTATAGTTAACATTATGTAAAGTGACAGGTAAATTAACTAAATTAACTAAATTAACTAAATTAACTAAATTAACTAAATTAGCTTAATTAAAGGTTACATTGATATATTGCGCCAAATTCTGTTGTTCAATATTCTCTAAATAGGGTATTTCAGCAAGTAATGGCGCTTTAATGAAATCTGTTAAAGTGCCAATATTTTGCTGCACATAGGGCATTTCCGCTTGTAGATGATTGGCAATCCAACCAGCGATATTTAGCCCACTTTGTTGAATGCTCTGAGCAGTTAATAACGCATGGTTTAAACATCCTAGTTTTAAACCCACCACTAAAATAACCGGCATTTCATTTGCAACGACCCATTCTGAAAATAACTGATGCTTATTAATTGGCAAGTGCCACCCACCCGCACCTTCTACAAATAAGTATTGAGGCAACTGCTGTTGTAAGAATGTTAAACCTTGATCTACCGTAGTGAGATTAATAGGCTGATTAGTTTCATTGGCGGCAATATGTGGGGCAATAGGTTGCTGGTAAGCAATCGGATTAACCGCAGTATAGTCTACTTGTAAGCTACTATTTTGCTGTAAAATTAACGCGTCGTCATTACGTAACCCTCGTTCAGTTTGACTACAACCTGCCGATATAGGTTTATAGGCCAAGGTGCTTTTACCTTGTTCATTAGCCGCTTGCAATAATGCTTTGGTACAAATAGTTTTACCCACGTCTGTATCTGTTCCGGTGATAAAATACGTAGTAGAAGCAAGTTTTGTGTTGATCCTAGCAAGCGTACTGAGGTCAGTTTTTGATCGTGTTGCGTCTAAAGTAAATTGTGGCATTGTTTACTCATTTTTTAAAAGGTTGTTAAGAATCGATGCTAGCAATACCGGCATTAGCTTATTTTTGTGCAACAATATAACAAACTTGATAACTCAAATTATAATAACCGTCTTGGTCTTTAAATGGTTGATAACCAAGTTCTAATTGCTTTAATAATTGCCTATTTGATGTTTGCTTGGTGTCTCTATCATGTACATGATTAGCCCCAATCCCTTTTAGCGCCTTGAGCACACTAATAACATCTGTGTATTTTTTAATACGTGTTTCTGTGAAGATATTAACTCGCTGATAACCGGCTAGTTTTACAGCAATCAAAACCTGTTCTTTAGTTAAAAAGTGATTAACGTGTACCGCGCTATCAACACTTTTCCAAGCTTGTTGAAGTTCAAAGAGTGATCCATCAAGTAAGGTAGAAAAACACAAGTTGCCACCGTTGTTGAGGGCTTGATTAGTTTGTTGTAATGATAAACTTAGTTGCTCACTCCACTGTAATACTAGGTTTGAAAAAATCAGATCAAATTGCCCTGCGGTAAACGGCTGAGCATCAATATCCCCTTCTATATAACAACATTGAGATAGTTTTCTTTGCGCAGTTTGTTGCAACATCTGTGGAGATAAATCAAAACAGGTAAGTGATGCTTTAATGCTCATATCACGCAATAAAGCAGAAAAATAACCCGTGCCACAACCTAAATCTAGTATCGAAGTAGATTGCTTGGCCGTAACAGGCATCAGGCCAAATAGATGGTGCCCTATCTCTCTTTGTAACTCTGCAAATTGATCGTAATGATCGGCCGCTTTTGAAAAAGAGGCTTTGACTGCTTCTTTGTTTATCGCCTTTTTACTTGTATTAGCTAAAACCATGTTTGCTTGATTAATAGAATCTTTTACAAACTGTCGTTTTACGAGTTTTTTATTAGAAGTTATTTGCATCAATAGCCTGTTTAATCTGTTTGACAAGTATTTCAATATCTTGTTTTAGATGCTGACTGGTAAGCGTTATTCTTAATCTAGCACTGCCTTTGGCGACTGTTGGCGGTCGTATCGCCGTTGTCCAAAAGCCTTTATCTTTTAAGTATTGACTAACCGCTAAGGCAGTATCGCTCGATCCAATTAATACCGGTTGAATAGCAGTATTTGAAGGCATTAAAGGAATTTCGTAGTGTGCAGATAAGTGCTTAAAATAACGAATTAATTCGCATAACTGGTCACGACGCCACTGCTGTGTTTGTGCTAAATGAGCAGCCTGGCCAATGCAATACACCATTGCCGGCGGTAAACCTGTTGTGTAAATATAAGGTTTTGAAAAGTTATTAATATAATCGATAAGTTGCGATGAACCAGAGACAAAAGCGCCACCCACCCCTAGGGCTTTACCGAAAGTGGCCATATAAATATTTACATCGCTGTTATCAAGCTGCTGGTCAACAACCGTACCTTTACCCTCTTTACCTAATACGCCTAAACCGTGTGCATCATCAATCATTAACCAAGCTTTATGCGCGCTGCATTGTTGTTTAAGTGCGTTGATAGGGGCACTATCGCCATCCATACTAAATACCCCTTCTGAAATAACGAGCTTGTTTTCGGTTTGTTGGTGGGTATTTAAAATGCTGGCAAGGTGTTGCATATCATTATGCTTAAAACGTTGCATTTTAGCAGCACTGATAGAGCCGGCTTCCATCAAAGAAGCATGATTTATTTTGTCTTGAACTAATAAATCATTTTTTGAGAGTAGTAATTTTATTAAAGCTTGATTCGCCGAGTACCCAGAGCTAAAAAGTGCAACGGCTTCTAACCCTAACCACTCTTGCAGTTGCTGCGTCACATCGTGATGCACTTTATTATATCCGGTCACCAAATAGGAGCCACCGCTGCCAATACCAAATAAATCAGCACCTTTCTTCCAAGCATTAACCAATAACGGTTCTGAAGCTAAGCCCAAATAGTCGTTGCTAGAAAAGTTAAGGTACTGTTTTCCGTTAACTTCAATATAACGTGCTTGTTTACCCGTGACTGGAACAGAAGCGCGGTGTAAGTGTTGCTGTTTACGCTGAGCAAGTTGCTCAGCAATAAAAGAAAAAGCCATGTTTATACTTTACTGGTTGCATCGTAAAACAATTCATCTTTCTCGCTATGTCGAATAATAGCGGCATCTACTGTTTTTTCAGCTTCGTAAGGCGATAGATTTATCTCTTCTTTATTGATACCTAACTTATTAAACAAACGCATATCAGAGTTTTCATCAGGATTTGCTGTGGTTAGTAACTTGCAACCATAGAAAATAGAGTTAGCACCGGCCATAAAACATA
>Ga0316197_10000447_pt1 | contig 28616 bp, 28 predicted proteins | sample OudBiesiAoxic_MG_FD_204939 | JGI IMG/M metagenome (GOLD analysis project Ga0316197, IMG submission 204939) | Coastal sediment microbial communities from Oude Bieten Haven, Netherlands - site A oxic | ecosystem: Environmental > Aquatic > Marine > Coastal > Sediment | place: Netherlands... | reverse complement strand
TATTGACGCAGACCGCCCTCAGTCTGGCTATCTATCTTGGTGATGACAGAAATCAAAGAGCGGGTCTTGGGGTCGAGATGCTTGCCCGCATCTTTCAAAAAAGTGAAGTAGGCGCTCATCGCTTCCGGGCGGGCCTTGATCAAATAACTCAGTGCTTTACTCATGCTCATTCATCCTCAAAGTGCAGGGTTAACACTGCACTAGTCTGTTGTCGAACCAGGACAGTTTTTCCCTCAGGCTGACGACACTGCCGACAATGATCAAAGCCGGACTCTTGACCTTTGCCATTGATGTCTCATCGAGCAGGGATTCCAGCGTTCCCGTAATGACCCGTTGACCGGCACGTGTTCCATTTTCAATAACGGCTGCCGGGGTGGCCGGATCTGCCCCGTTGCTCAGAAACCCGCGGGTGATCGCTTCAAGTGAAGAAAGCCCCATATACAACACAACCGTCTGACGGGGTTGAATCAGGCTTTTCCAGTTCAGATTAAGCTCACCGTCCTTTTCGTGACCCGTCACAAAAACACAAGCCTGGGCATGATCACGATGGGTCAGCGGAATACCCGCGTAGGCGGCACAGCCATTGGCTGCGGTAACGCCAGGCACAACCTGGAATGCGATACCGTTTTCTGACAGGGCTTCAATCTCCTCACCACCGCGTCCAAATACGAACGGGTCACCACCTTTCAGACGAAGCACGCGCTTCCCCTGTTGCGCCAGGTCGATCAGCATTCTGCCAATTTCTTCCTGCGACACGGTGTGATTATTCTTGAGCTTACCCACATAAACCCGCTTGGCATCCCTGCGTACCAGGTTCAGTATCCCGTCACCGATCAACCGGTCATAGAGAACCACGTCAGCTTGCTGCATCAGGCGAAGTGCACGAAAGGTCAAAAGATCCGGGTCACCCGGGCCTGTCCCGACCAGGTAGACCTCCCCGAGCGGTGGCTGATCACCGGCTACAGCAGCTTCTGAAAGCTGGCTCTGCATCAAGGATTCTGCCTGCTCTAACTGGCTGGAGAATATATGTTCGGCAACCGGTCCGGAGACCATCGCCTCCCAGAACCGCCGCCGGCGTGTCAGGTTCGGAATAAGCTTCTTTATCCGGTCGCGATAACTTCCTGCAAATTCGGCCAAACGCCCGTATGCCGCCGGTATCGTGGTTTCAAAGCGGGCCTTGAGCATCCTCACCAACAAGGGTGAGGTACCGCCGCTTGAAATGGCGATCAATAGCGGTGTGCGATCAACCACGGCCGGCATGATGAAATCACATTCTTCAGTATTGTCACTGACATTGACCATAATCCCTGCATCGCCGGCAAACTTGCGCAACCTCTGGTTGACCGAATCATCGCTGGAACAGGCAAAAACGATCAGGCAGTCAGCCAGGTCCGCAGCGGTCAGTTCAGTGGCCTGGTGTTTGAATGAATAGTTTTCGGCCAGTTGCGATAATTCTTCACCGAGTTGGGGTGCGACAATGGTCAGGTCAGATCCGGCGCGTAATAAAAGGTCAGCCTTGCGCGCGGCAGACACGCCATTGCCAACGATCAGTGTTCGCTTTCCATTGACGTTCAGGAAAATGGGGAGGTGATCCATCTTATGTCCCTTGCGGCTCTCTAGCTCTGCGTCTGACCGGCCCAGTCGGTCATAATTTTGCCCCAGTTGGAGGCGGTGTCTTCATCAATATCCATCACGGTAAACCGGTTGCCCTCACGTATATGTATACGCAAGACCCGCATACCATTTTCATAGGCGACATTTTCCAGTGTCACCTCCTTTCCATAGGGGGCGCTGAACCTGTCCAATCTTGTTACGGTAGTTTCCACTACTTGCCACCATCACCAAAAGCCGACTCCAGCTTCCATTCCCAGTTACGCGGGGTGTCACGGTAGTCGGGTTTGACGTCGAAATTGAGAAAAATCATGTTCTCCGAAGTCATTGCCCGGACCTTCTCGAGCAATCCGGGAAAGGAGTTAACTTCAGGGTGCTGGATGATGATATCACTGAGTTTGACTTCAATGGCTTTCATGGGGCTTTCCTCAGTCGGACTGATCATATTGTACGACTATTATGAAACGATGCGGTCGAAAAATCGGGCGCGATACAGCAGACGACGAGATGCCGGGCCGTCGCTGAAGCTGGTTCGGTTGTGCAGGATATTATTGGATAGTAATCCTTCACCTGCCTGTAAACGATAGTGAAAAGCCGGACCACTCCTGTCATGAAGGATCTCCGACAAAAATTCCCGGGCAGCGGTGGTCAGGGCATCATCGCGCCACTGGATATTTTTCTGACGTGCGCTGTAACGCATGTGTATTTTACCGTTTACACCATACGAAAATACCGGACCGCTCACTGCGGGACGAACGCCATCTTCGATGCCGGCATTGGCGGGAATCGTCATACACTGCGGATGTTCAAAAGCGGTGATGAAACGCGGGTCCTCGTCACGCAAACAGATATAGGCAATCTCCGGATCAAGCAAGGCGTTTTCACCGCCGGTTGCAGCACTTTGTGCGCAGTGCAGGACAACCGCATTGATCTGCCTGCCTTTCCCATTGTAATAACCGTCGGTATGCCAACTGAGACTGCGACTGGAGTAAGGCACATACCCCGTCCGCACACCGGTGGATGCCACCGACAACTCGGAAACACCATCCGCGTTGGCACACAGGTGGTGGTCGAGCCGGGTCAAACCGAATTCCGACGCAAAAGAGACAATGGCAGCACGGTCAACCGATGTTTCCCGGCATTGATAAATGGCCATATTCGAGCGCTTGCAGGCTAACTCAATTGCTGCTTTTTGATTGACTGTCATCGTGCGCAGTCCATCAATCGGCACAAGCATTTCTTCCACACTTTCAGGACGGGACTGGAGCCTTGTTTTTCTCCATTCCCGGTAGCACGATTTATCTTCTAAAAAGCCACCACTGTGACCTGGATCAATCATGGTATTGAATCCTGCTGGTATTAAATTTCAAATTCTTATATCATGAATTTCTAATATAGCCAAACATTCGAAGTTCAAAGGTCGAGCTTCAGGGAGTTTAATACGCTGTTTTACTGCCCTTTATCGGTTTCTTGGCTATAATTTAAGTATGCGTCTGTTAGTACACCCGGCGTCGATAAATCTAACAGAGTAAGCATTCTTTCTCGCAGATTTATTGGAGCTGTCATGACGAAAAAAACTCACCCTACCCCGTTACTGGATGAACTTAAAAGCGGTCCATGGCCAAGTTTTGTTGATGGTCTTCAACGACTGGCTGATGATGGTGACAAACCCAGTGCAACCATGATGAAAGACCTGTTGGGTCAGCTCGAACATTCCTATGAAACCCGCAAGGGTTACTGGAAAGGCGGTACGGTTAGTGTGTTCGGCTATGGTGGTGGTGTCATTCCACGCTTCTCGGAAGTTGCCGAGGAGTATCCCGAGTCTTCAGAGTTTCACACACTGCGGGTTCAGCCTCCTGCCGGTTTCCACTATTCGACCAAGCTTTTGCGCGATATGTGTGACATCTGGGAAGAACATGGCTCGGGCCTGATTGCCCTTCATGGCCAATCCGGCGACATCATGTTCCAGGGTTGCACAACCGAAAAAGTACAACCGGCTTTCGATGAATTGAACGGGATCGGTCTGGACATGGGTGGTGCAGGACCGGCGCTACGAACGGCAATGAGTTGTGTAGGCCATGCACGTTGTGAACAGTCCTGTTACGACGAAGTGCGCGCGCATCGTGAGATCATCAACGGTCTGCTTGATGAAATGCACCGGCCGGCACTGCCGTATAAATTCAAGTTCAAATTCTCCGGTTGCCCCAATGATTGTGTCAACGCCATCCACCGCGCCGACATGGCGGTTATCGGTACCTGGCGTGATGACATGCAGGTTGACCAGGAAAGAATTAAAGAGCACGTCGAAAAGGTTGGCCGTAAGCAGATGATTGATACCGTTGTCGCGATGTGTCCGACACGTGCACTAAGCCTTAATGACGATGACACGCTGGATGTCGACAACAGGAGCTGTGTGCGTTGTATGCATTGCATCAATGTCATACCAAAAGCGCTTTCACCGGGTAAGGATCGCGGCGTCACCATCCTGATGGGTGGTAAACGCTCCTTAAAAATCGGTGACCAGATGGGTACCGTTATTCACCCATTCCTGAAACTTGAGACTGATGAAGACTACGAAGCACTACAGGAGTTCGCCGAAGAGTGTATCGACTTTTTTGCAGAGAATGCACTGGAGCACGAACGTATCGGCGAAACCATCGACCGCATCGGACTTGCGAATTTCCTTGATGCGATGAATGTCCCGGTTGATCCGAACATGGTCAATCATCCACGCACGAGTTCCTATGTTCGTACCGATGACTGGGATGTTGAAGCCGCCAAATGGTTCGAGCACAAGAAGGCGAAGGCTGCGGCCAAGTAAAGAACGCAATATCAGCAACGCACAGAAAGCATGAGGTATAGAAAATGAATAATGCAGTAACCCCCCGCAGACCGGACGAGCACGGAGTTCCGGATCCATTTCCATACATGCACCCGACACTGAAGGCTAATTATGGAAACTGGGACTGGCATGAACGGCCACGACCGGGTGTGCTGCATCACGTCGCCAAGAGCGGCGACGAAATCTGGACGGTCCGTGCGGGTACGCAACGTCAGATGGACGTGGGCACGATACGTAAACTATGTGAACTCGCCGATGAATTTGCCGATGGCTTTATGCGCTTTACAACCCGCAGCAATGCCGAGTTCATGGTCACCTCCGTTGATAAAACCGGGCCATTGATCGAAAAACTGAATGCAGCGGGTTTCCCCGTTGGCGGCACCGGCAATTCATTATCAATGATCTCCCACACCCAGGGCTGGCTGCACTGCGACATCCCCGGTACCGATGCGTCCGGCGTGGTCAAGTCGCTTATGGATGAATTGCTGCATGAATTCACCCATGAAGAAATGCCCAACCGGGTTCGCATGACAACATCATGCTGCCAGATCAACTGTGGTGGCCAGGGTGATATCGCGATCAATGTTCAATATGTGAAACCGCCCAAGATCAATCATGACCTGGTGGCCAATGTCTGTGAGCGCCCGGCCGTAGTGGCGCGTTGCCCGGTGGCGGCCATTCGCCCCGCGATGGTCAATGGTAAACCCTCACTTGAAGTCGATGAGAAGAAGTGTATCTGTTGCGGTGCCTGTTACCCACCCTGCCCACCCATGCAGATCAATGGCCCGGATTCAACCAAGCTGGCCATCTGGGTAGGTGGCAAACACTCAAACGCACGCTCCAAGCCGACCTTCCACAAACTGGTCGCTGCCAACCTGCCAAATAACCCGCCACGCTGGCCCGAAGTGGCTGACATCGTCAAGCGGATACTCTATGCCTACAAGGAAGACGGCCGGCCCTGGGAACGTCTGGGCGAATGGATTGAGCGTATCGGCTGGCCGAGATTTTTTGAGATGACCGATCTGGCATTCACAAAGCACCAGATTGATGACTGGCGCGGTGCGCGTAGCAGCCTGAATGCTTCAGCGCATCTGCATTTCTGATAACCCGCTAAATGTGAATCGACGATTATGAAATTTGGAATCTTGATTAACGAGGGGCCGTTTACACACCAGGCCTCCGACAGCGCCTACCGTTTTGCGGCGGCGGCGATCGAAAAAGGTCATGAAGTATCCCGTGTGTTCTTTTACAACGATGGTGTTTTCAACGCCAACAAGCTGTCAGAGCCGCAAACCGATGACCGCAACCTGGTGGCTCTGTGGGCTGATCTTGCCAAGGCCAACAGTATTGACCTGGTGGTCTGTATCGCTGCAGCCCTGCGTCGCGGCATCAAGGAAGAAGTCCTGCAGGATGGATTTCGTATTTCCGGTCTCGGCCAGTTGGTCGAGGCAGGCATTCAAAACGACCGCCTGGTCGTATTTGGCGATTGAAGGAGCACACAAATGGAACCATGGGAAGAAGAGGAAGGCCCGGAAGTCGTAAAACGCTTCATGTATGTCAATCGCAGAGCCCCTTACGGAACGATCTACGCACTGGAATGCCTCGAAGTTGTTTTGGTTGCAGCGGCATTTGATCAGGATGTCAGCGTGGTTTTTGTTGACGACGGTATTTACCAACTGAAAAAAGATCAGGATACGGCCGGCATAGGTATGAAGAATTTCTCAAAAACCTACCGGGCGCTTGATGACTACGACGTGGAAAAAATCTATGTCGAAAAGGAATCACTCGAAAAACGCGGCATGACTGAAGATGATCTGATCATCCCGGTCGAAGTGGTCGCAGCGGATAATTTGCGCGAGATCATGGCGCAACAGGATGTGGTGATAAGCTCATGAATAAGATGCTGCACTTGGTTAACAAATCTCCATTCGACAGAAATGCGCTCGATAGTTGTCTGCGCCTGGCAGAGGCCGGTAGCTCGGTATTGCTGATAGAGGACGGTGTCTACGCGGCACTGAGCAAGGCGGAATCCGCCGGGGCTGTCGGTGATCGTATGGAAGACCTGAATTTTTATGTTCTCGGCCCCGATGTTTCTGCCAGGGGGCTGGATGATACGCCTTTGATCGATGGTATCAGTGTCGTCGATTACGGCGGTTTTGTAGATTTGGTGGTTGAGCACGATGTTGCTCAATCCTGGTTGTAGATTGGTTTTTAATAAAAGGAAGAAGTAGATCATGGCATATGAACTCAACGGCACAACATTTGAGGCCGACGAAGAAGGTTACCTGGTAGATATCGGCGCCTGGAACAAGGAATTGGCAGAATTGATTGCCCAGGACGAGAACATCGAAATGACCGATGACGCCTGGGAAGTTGTGAATTTCTTACGCAATTATTACGAAGAATATCAAATTGCCCCGGCAGTTCGTGTGCTGACCAAAGCGGTCAAGAAGAAGCTGGGAGCCGAGAAGGGCAACAGCAAGTACCTCTATGAATTGTTCCCATACGGCCCCGCCAAACAGGCTTGCAAAATCGCCGGCCTGCCAAAACCAACGGGTTGTATCTAAGTGTGTTAACGGGTCGGCACGCCGGTGCTGACCCGCTTGATCAGAAGACCAGGGAGCAGCGGTGCTGAGCACGATCTTTGCGATACTTTTTTACCTTGCCACAGCAGTTCTTGTTGTCGGCCTGGTGTATAGAATTCAGCTCTACGCACGCACCCCCGCACCTCTAAAAATCCCGACAACTCCCGCCCCGGTTACACGTCCGGGCGTATTTTTGCGTATGTTCAGGGAAGTGGCCTTCTTTGAAAGCCTGTTCAAATCCAACAAGTGGACCTGGTTATTCGGCTGGGTTTTTCACGCCGCCATGTTACTGGTCGTGTTGCGCCATCTCAGGTATTTCACTGAGCCGGTCTGGTTCTGGGTGAACTGGATTCAGCCATTCGGCAAGTACGCCGGCTTTGCCATGCTCGCCGGACTGGCGGCTTTATGGGGGCGACGGTTCCTGGTTGAGCGGGTTCGTTATATCTCGGCACCGTCCGACCACCTGATGCTGATATTGTTGATCGGCATAGCCGCCAGCGGACTCATGATGAAATACGTGGTACATACCGACATTATTGCCCTTAAGGCATTTACACTCGGTCTGATCCACTTCAACTGGCAACCCCTGCCGGCCGATCCGGTGTTGTTGGTTCACCTGAGCCTGGTGTTGATATTGATGTTTATTTTCCCGGTTTCAAAGCTGCTGCATGCACCCGGTGTATTTTTCAGCCCGAGCCGTAACCAGGTGGATAATCCACGTGAAAAAAGACACCCGGCCCCATGGGTAACCGCCCTGGAGACCGACCGCTCCAAGGCCGGAGGTGACTAAAGATGGCCGATTACGAAACCATTCAGATCAACACGCTATTTGAGATTCCCAGGCTCAACCCTGGCGTAATGAAGGATTCGTCACCGTTCGTCGCGGCAGCAGTGCACCAGGAAGCACTTGGTTTCCCGGGTGAACTGGTAGATGACTGGCAAGCAAAAGCGATTGAGAAGTTCGGTGAATTGCTGAAAAAATCGCGGGCCTTGCAGGTTTACCTGGATGGCTGCGTCAAGTGCGGTGCATGCACCGACAAGTGTCACTATTTCCTGGGTACCGGTGACCCGAAGAACATGCCGGTAGCCCGCCAGGACCTGTTACGCAAGATCTATCGCCGTTATTTCACCTTTGCGGGTAAGTACTTTCCAAAACTGGTAGGCGCCGAAGACCTGACCAAAGAAGTACTGGACGAATGGTACAGCTATTTTCACCAGTGTTCCCAATGCCGCCGCTGTTCCGTCTATTGCCCTTATGGTATCGATACCGCCGAAATATCCATGGCGGCGCGCGAGATCATGGATCACATCGGCAAGGGTCAAAAATACTGCAACGAAATTCTCGGCAAGGTGCACAAGATCGGTAACAACCTGGGCCTGCCTGAAAAGGCATTGATCAATACGCTGGAAGACCTCGAAGAGGACATCGAAGATGAAACCGGTGTCCATGTCAGGATTCCGGTCAATGAAAAGGGCGCGGATATCCTGCTGGTGACGCCCAGCGCAGACTTTTTCGCGGAACCTCACATCGACGGCCTGATTGGCTATGCCAAGGTATTTCACGCGGCAGGTGTTAGCTGGACGGTCAGCTCATATGCTTCTGAAGCCGCAAACTTCGCCATGTTCATCGGCTCCCAGGAACAGATGAAAATGCTCACTGATCGAATCAGGAAAGCTGCTGAAGACCTGGGTGTGAAGCGGATCATCTTTGGCGAGTGCGGTCACGCCTGGCGTGTCGCCTACAGCTTCATGAATACGCTGTCCGGGCCATTTGATTTCCTCGACCCGGATTATCCGGTGCCCCAACACATCTGTGAATTTACCTGGGATCTGATCCAGAAAGGTCAGTTGAAGCTGGATAAATCTGCCAACGATCATATGACCCTGACCTTCCATGACTCCTGCAATGTTGCACGTGGTTCCCGTATGGGGGATACACCCGGTGGGCAGTTTGAGATTCCACGGGCGATCATCAGGGCCGTGTGTAACAACTTTGTGGACATGGCCGCCGATACCATTGGTGAGGCCACATTCTGTTGTGGCGGCGGCGGTGGTTTGCTGACGGATGACCTGATGGAAATCAGGACCAAGGGTGCATCACCCCGTATGACAGCCCTGCAGGAAGTTGTCGAAGAACAGGGTGTTACGCATATGGCCGCGATCTGTGCCATTTGCAAAACCCAGTTTGCCAAGGTCATGCCAAAGTACGGAATTGGTATGGACAGAATTGTCAGCCTGCACCAACTGGTTTCAAATGCAATCATTCTGGATGGCCAGGAAGGTAGCGGAACCGATGAAGCTGAAACTGAAACAACTGAAAACGTGGCCACTGCCTGACGGCCTTAGATGAATATTACCAAGCGCGGTAAAAGCGCAGGAAGATGACGCAATGACTGAAAAACTTCTTACCAAACGCCGCTACAAGGATGGCGACAATAAGCCTCGTCCTTGGGTGGAAGAAATCTTCACGGCCGATGCTTCGCACAAATGTCCGACCTACGTCCACCGTGCCCCGCCATGCCAGGCCAGTTGCCCGTCGGGTGAGGACATCCGGGGCTGGTTGAATATCGTACGTGGTATCGAAAAGCCACCGGAGGGTACACCCTGGCAGGAATATGCTTTCAGCCGTGTGACCGATGCCAACCCTTTCCCGGCCATCATGGGAAGGGTCTGCCCTGCACCGTGTGAGGACGGTTGCAACCGCAACGAGGTCGAAGACCATGTGGGTATTAACTCGGTAGAACAGTTTATCGGTGATTACGGGCTTGAGCATGGCCTGAAATTACATCAACCAGGTGCCGACACCGGCAAAAAAGTCGCCATCATCGGTAGTGGTGTCGCCGGTCTTGCCTGTGCCTATCATCTGCGTCGTATGGGGCATGCCTGTACGGTATTTGAAAGACAGGAGTTACTCGGTGGCATGATGCGTTATGGCATCCCCGGTTACCGGGTTCCGGATAAGGTCCTCGATGGCGAGATTCAGCGCATACTCGATCTCGGTGTTGAGGTTCGCAACAATACAAAGGTTGGCGAAGATATTTCCTTTGATGAACTGCGTTCGGAGTATGACGCCGTATTTATTGCCCTTGGTGCCCAGTCAGGTATGGCTCTGCCCGTACCGGGCGGCGATGCACCGAATGTTATCAGCGGTGTCGCGTTCCTGCAGGCATTCAATGACGGCCGGCTGAAACATACCGCCGGTAAAGTGCTGGTTGTCGGTGGTGGTGATACATCAATGGATGTGGCCGCAGTTGCGCGTCGCCTGGGTCATATCGAACACAAGCGCGAGCATGACAGACCTGAAAATATCATCATGGGATACATGGCACACGATGTGGCAGGTGTCGCCCAACGCCAGGGTGCCGATGTCACACTCATTTCCCGTGAATCCTCCGATATCATGCCGGCCACCAAAATGGAGGTCGAACATGTTACCCAGGAAGGTGTGAAAATCAGGCCCGGACTATTGCCCGTGGAAGTATTGCTTGGCGATGATGGCAGAGCCACCGGTGTACGTGTTATCAAAACCGACTGGAGCGGTGGTCAGATGACCACGGTGGAAGGTAGCGAAACCGAGCTCGAATGTGATCTGCTGGTCTCGGCGATTGGACAACGTGGTGATCTCAGCGGCTTTGAGGAACTCGATAGTGGTCGCGGACTGATCGATGCCGACGGCTTCTATCGTGTTAAAAACCATCCTGACCTGTTTGTGGGTGGCGATATCATCAGGCCACATCTGTTAACCACGGCCATTGGCCAGGCATCTATCGCAGCCGAGGGCGTTGATAAATTCCTCAAGGGAGTTGATCCCAAAAAACGGCCCAGGGTGGATGTGCATCACTTCCATCTTCTGGATAAACTGCGGGAAGCCGGCCTTGAGCCAGCTGAATATCCACATGTACAGGACAGTGGTACCGACTCCTCCGATTTTGCCATCCATAATTTTGAAGATCGTTCATTTGTCGAAATCGCACCGGCTGACGAACTGTTTCTTGCTCACTTTAAATACGAAGCCAGGAATAAACGCAAGGAAAGCACCATTACCGCCGACTCTGTACTCGGATCTTTCGGTGAGCGTATTGAAGGCCTGACACAAGAGGAGGCACAGAAGGAAGCCGACCGTTGCATGAGTTGTGGTATGTGTTTTGAATGTGACAACTGCGTCATATACTGCCCGCAGGATGCCATTTTCCGGGTCAAGAAAACAGAATCGACCATGGGGCGCTATGTGGATACCGACTACACAAAATGTATCGGTTGTCACATCTGCGAGGATGTTTGCCCGTCCGGCTATATACAGATGGGGCTCGGAGAATAATCCATGCACCTGCGCCGTCGCTGCATGATTTTGCTGGCAGTTATACTGACCGGCATGGTTGGTGCGAACGGTGTGGTACTTGCAGAAGATGACAGGTCAGCCAATAACACACTGCTACCCGTTATTCCCATGGGCCAGGGTGATGCCTGCGTAGAAGACACCGGCTTCATGCGGCGTAACCACATGGAACTACTCAAGCACCAGCGGGATGAAACTGTGATCAATGGTGTGCGCAGCGAACAGTACAGCCTGCAAGAATGTTTAAGTTGCCATGCGGTTTACGGGGCCGATGACATACCGGTAACGGTGGCCAGTCCCAGGCATTTTTGCCGTTCCTGTCACGACTATGCCGCTGTCAGCATCGATTGCTTTCAGTGTCATGCATCACGACCGGAGCCTGGTGATATGCCTGCGGACCACCCATTTAGAATCGCATCTCCAGGCACAGCAAGCGTGAACGGAGCTGAGTAAATCATGAGCAGCAAACCAAAAGACAAGCAGTTGACCAAAAAGTTAACGGGTACAGCGGGGTTTGATCCCACGCGGCGCAGTTTCATTGGCGCGATGGCTGCTGCTGCCGGTGTAACACTTGCCCCCGGAGTCATGTTGTATGCGATCAGCAGGTCTGTACCGGTGAATGCAAAGGCGCTGGATGCTGAAGTCTCCAGCGCGGTGCGCTGGGGTATGTTGATCGATCTGGGCCGCTGCGATAACGGCTGTGACGACTGTGTATCTGCATGCGCCAGGGAGAACGGCCTGCGTGGTTTTGACAGACCGGAAACCGACGCGCAATGGATACGAAAGATCGAGATCAGGAACCCGAAAACCGGCAACAGCAAATCTCTGCCGGTGATGTGTCAGCACTGTGAAGACCCACCCTGCGTGGATGTCTGCCCGACCGGTGCTTCATTCAAACGGGCCGATGGCATCGTGCTGGTCAATAAACACACCTGCATCGGTTGCCGTTATTGCATGATGGCCTGCCCTTACAAGGCAAGGTCTTTTGTGCATGAGGCTCTCGAGGATCAGAAAACCCACGCACCCCGGGGGAAAGGTACCGTGGAAAGCTGCACATTGTGTGTTCACCGTATTGACAACGACCAGCAACCCGCCTGCGTGGACGCCTGCTCCGATACGGGTGGCGGTGCCATGTTATTCGGCGATCTGAATGATCCTGAGAGTGAAATATCAAAACGTGTCGCCATGTATGCCACGCAGCAGATTCGCGCAGATCTCGGACTTAATCCCGGAATTCGATACAGGAACCTTTGACCGGACCCATCAACTGGAACCAACAACTGGAACGATGCCGTGAAGCAGATGACATACAGCGAAATCAAAGGCAACAGCATGCCGTTCTATTCACTGGCTGCAATTCTCGCCGTCTTCATCCTCTCGGCTCTTGCCTGTGCTTATTACATGGAACATTCCGGTCATTATGTAACCGGAATGACCAACCAGATCGTTTGGGGCACACCGCATGTTTTCGCAATTTTCCTGATAGTTGCAGCCTCCGGCGCGCTGAATGTTGCGTCGATCGGCAGCGTATTTGGCAAAGCCATCTATAAACCTTTGGGGCGTCTTTCAGGTCTGTTGGCTGTTGCCCTGTTGGTGGGAGGTCTGGTGGTGCTGGTGCTCGACCTTGGCCGACCCGACCGTTTGATCGTTGCCATGACGCACTACAATTTCAAGTCGATATTTGCGTGGAATATCTTTCTCTATGTCGGCTTCCTGGCGATTGTTGCGGTCTACCTGTGGCTGCAAATGGAACGTCGTATGAACCGCCATGCAAAAACAGCCGGGCTGGTGGCATTTGTCTGGCGTCTGATACTGACAACGGGTACCGGTTCCATATTCGGTTTTCTCATCGCGCGCGAAGCCTATGACTCCGCCATCATGGCGCCCTTGTTTGTGGCAATGTCCTTTTCATTTGGACTGGCCGTTTATATTCTTGTCCTGCTTGCGACCTGTCATGGCAGTGAGCGGGAGATCGGTGACGTTGTGATGCGTAAACTCAGTCGGCTTCTGGGTGTATTCGTTGCTGCAGTGCTTTATTTTACGGCCGTACAACACCTGGCCAATCTGTATGCAGCTGAACACACCGGGGTTGAGCGGTTTATTCTGCTCGATGGTGGCATCTACACCCTGCTGTTCTGGGCCGGACAGGTTGTACTGGGCGGAATCGTTCCGATGATCCTGCTGTTCCGACCGGCTTCAGCAGGTTCAAATCGCAATGCTATGCTGGCATCAGTACTGGTGATTATCGGCGGTTTTGCACAGGTGTACGTCATCGTCATCGGCGGTCAGGCCTATCCGCTGGATATGTTTCCGGGCATGGAAGTCACTTCAGGTTTCTACGATGGTGTGATTTCCAGCTATGTACCGAGCCTGCCGGAAATCGGGCTGGGTCTGGGCGGTGTTGCACTCGCGGGATTGATTGTATTGTTTGGTATAAAGCTGCTACGATTCTTGCCGGCTTCACTGGCCAATGCGGCCATTGACCCCCACCACAAACAATAAAGAACGGCCCTTGTGCCGTACCATCGGGATAACATCTTATGGGTCATCTTTACATCGCTGCCGCACACAAGTCTTCGGGTAAAACGTCCGTTTCGATTGGTCTGACCGCTGCTTTTGTAAAACGGGGACTGGTAGTACAACCTTTCAAAAAGGGCCCGGACTATATCGACCCTTTGTGGTTATCACATGCCGCCGGCAGACCTTGCTACAACCTTGATTTTTACACCCAGAGTCATGCGGAAATCATCGATACCTTTACCAGCAAAATGCAAGAGAAAGATATCGGGTTGATCGAGGGTAATAAAGGTCTGTTCGATGGCATTGATGTTGGTGGTTCAGACAGCAACGCTGCACTTTCGAAACTGCTCAAAACCCCCGTTGTACTGGTTATCGATACGGCTGGCATCACCCGTGGTGTTGCCCCGCTGATCCAGGGTTACCTGGGTTTTGACCCGAAGGTAAACATCTGTGGTGTGATCCTGAACAAAGTTGGTGGAGCGCGTCATGAGGCCAAGTTGCGCGCTGCACTTGAGCGATATACAGATGCTGAGGTACTGGGGTCGATCGGGCGGGACGCTGCATTCAGAATTCCCGAACGACACCTTGGTCTGATTCCCGCAAATGAGGTCAACGGTTTTGGCGCCGCTGAAACCATGGTGTCACGTCTGGCCTTTGCCGTTTCAATGAGCGTTGACCTTGACCGTATTCTGGAAATTGCCAATACGGCCAAATTGCCGTCAGTCGCAAAGGAAGCATCCAGCCAAGCACAGGCCGTTTCTACCAGGGCCAAACCCGATGTACGAATTGCCATCGCCCGCGATGCGGCATTTGGCTTTTATTACCCGGATGACCTTGAGGCGTTTGAACGCGCCGGTGCCGAACTCATACCCTTCGATACACTCAGGGACAAACACCTGCCCGAGTGTGATGGTCTGTTTATTGGTGGAGGTTTTCCAGAAACCCAGTTGGACGCGCTGGCAGCCAACCACAGCCTGTTAGCCGAGATCCGCGAGGCACTGGCGGCGGGGAAACCTGCCTATGCAGAATGCGGCGGTCTGATGTACCTCTCGCGCCGTATTAACTGGAACGGTCACTCAGCCGACATGGTTGGAGCCGTGGCCGCCGATACACTGGTCGGGGACCGTCCTCAAGGCAGGGGGTATATGCGGCTCAGGGAGTCCGGTGATAGCCCGTGGCCACAACAACAACAGAATGACGATGCCGGGGCAACCGATATCCCGGTCCATGAGTTTCATTACGCCCGCCTGAAAAATATCACAGAGGACTCCCGGTATGCCCATGGGGTGGTGCGCGGTACCGGTATCGACGGGCACCGTGATGGCCTGATCGTCAACAACCTGCAAGCGGGGTTTGCACACCACCGCAACACGGCTGCCAACCCGTGGGTTGAACGATTTGTTTCATTTGTGCGGGACAAGTCAGCCTGATTTCCGACGAGCGCATCACTTCGTTAATACCCCGAGGGGCTTGCAAGTAAGGAATTCAGCCTGATATAAAGATCAGCCACTCGATTCATAACGAGCCCTGGCCTGTTTCGGCAAACCGGCCCAAAATTAGGTAACCAGAAACTTATGACTGAGTCAGTTCAAAAAGCCAGTGACCCGATAGAAGCAGAGGCGGTGCGTTTATTGCGCTCGTTAATACATGTCGAGTGTAGTACCGGTCGGAAGTGGAATATCGCGACCTGTCGGGAAATTGCCCCGCTGACACTCGAGATCAATCAACTTAAGAAAGAAAAGAACGCCATCGTTCTCGCCCACTCATATGTTGAGCCTGAGGTCGTCTACGGTGTTGGTGATTTCAAGGGTGATTCCTACTTTCTTGCCGCACAGGCAAAGGAGGCGAAGGCGGACGTCATCGTCTTCGCGGGTGTGGTTTTCATGGCCGAAACTGCCAAGATTCTGTCACCGGATGCGCTGGTAGTTGTACCCGACCGTAATTCGGGTTGCAGCCTGGCAGACTCGATTACAGGCGCCGATGTCGTCAACATGAAGGCCCTGTACCCCGATGCCGCTGTTGTTTGTTACATCAACAGCACCGCGGAAGTCAAAGCCGAATCAGACGTTTGTGTTACCTCCGGCAATGTCTACGACATTATCGCCAGCCTGCCACAAAAACGGATTCTTTTTGTACCCGACCGCCTGATGGCCGATAACGTTCGCAAGGAACTTGCAAACCGGGGTATAGACAAGGAGATCATCTCGTCCGACGGAACCTGCATCGTTCACGAGGAATTTACGACGGACCAAATTGCCGAGGCACGCAGGACTTTTCCGGGTCTGAAAATCGTTGCCCACCCGGAGTGCACGCAGGAGGTCGCGGATAAAGTGGATTTTCTGGGCAGTACCGGTGAGATGATGAAATACGTCAAAAGCACCGAGGCGCCCTACTTCCTGATGTTGACCGAATGCGGCTTGGTCAGTCGCCTTGCTATCGAGGATCCGGAAAAGAACTTTATCGGTGGCTGCAGGCTTTGCCCGTATATGAAAATGAATACCCTGCTTAAAATCCGGGATGCACTGAAGGACCCGAAACCGGATCAGATCATCACACTTGAAGATGACCTGAGTAAACGCGCCGGGCGCTGTATTGAAAGGATGTTTGAACTTGCAACCTAGAATCGACAGACTGATCGAATTTGCTTTGGATGAAGATGTTGCATTCGGCGACGTTACCAGCCAATCCATTTTCTCAGTTGATGACAGGACAAAAGCCCGGATACTGGCGCGCGAAGATATGGTGATTTGCGGCCTTGATATAGCAAAACGCGTATTCGAACGGGTGGATCCCACACTGACGGTCGATGTTAAGGCCAGTGATGGTGACCAGGTCAGTGAAGGCAGCACGGTTCTCGGCGTCGAGGGCCCGACAATTGCAATACTGACAGCCGAACGGACTGCTCTGAACTTCCTGCAACGCTTATCCGGTATCGCCTCCCTTTCACGTCGCTTTGCCGATGCTGCCGAGAAGGCAGCAACAGGTGTACGCATTGTCGATACACGAAAAACAACGCCGGGTTGGCGGGCACTGGAAAAATATGCCGTGCGATGCGGCGGCTGTTTCAATCACCGATCTTCCCTGAGCGAGCATGTCTTGATCAAGGAAAACCACATCACTGCAGCAGGTTCGCTGACAAAAGCCGTGAAGATGGCCCGCGACCTGGCACCGCATTGCGCAAAAATCGAGGTAGAGACGGAAAACCTGGACGATGTCAGAGAGGCCCTGGAAGCCGGGGCAGAGGTCATCATGCTGGACAATATGAGCCCGGCACAGATTCAGACTGCCGTGGCATTGATAGACAGAAAGGCCATTGTCGAGATTTCAGGTGGTGTCCGCTTGTCTACCGTGTCCGATTACGCTTTGCCGGGTGTTGATGTGATCTCTGTCGGGGCGCTGACACATTCAGCACCGGCCGCCGATTTCAGCATGATCATTTTCAATGAGTAACCCCGAATGAAGGTCATTCAAACCGACTGCCTGGTCATTGGTGCCGGTCTGGCCGGTTCAGCTTATGCATTACACGCGGCCCGGGCGGGTCTTGATGTTCAATTATTATCACTGGGCGGGCCATCTGAGGCCAACAGTGACTGGGCCCAGGGTGGCATCATCTTCGATACATCGGCCAAAACGGATTCCCTGTTCTCAGACATCATGACCGCCAGTGACGGTATGGCCAATCCGGCCGCCATTGAACAACTGGTCAATGAAGGCCCGGATGCCGTTCGTGAGTTATTGCTGGATGAACTTGATGTTGCCTTCGATCGTGAATCAGGTGGCGAACTTGAGTTGACCCGTGAAGGCGGCCATAGCGAGCGCCGGATAATCCACGCAAAAGACCTCACCGGTCGTGCGATTCTTTCATCGGTGGCCGCCTGTGTTGATGCCACTAAAAACATCACCCGGCAGATGGGTTCTGTTGCGATTGATCTGCTGACACTTTCACACAATACCGACAAACCTGTCGATCGCTTTGAACCGCTCACCTGTTTCGGTGCTTATGTGCTGGATGGTCAAAGCGGCGAACCCCTGGCGATTGTTGCACGTAAAACCATCCTCGCAACCGGTGGATTGGGACAGATTTTCCAGCACAGCACCAACCGCCAGGGAACCATCGGCCACGGCTATGCCATGGCTTACCGTGTGGGTGCGCGACTGATGGATCTTGAGTATGTTCAGTTCCACCCCACCGTTTTTTACCATACCAATGCACCACACTTCCTCATCACCGAAGCACTGCGGGGCGAAGGTGCTGTATTGGTCAATGGCCGTGGTGAGAGGTTTATGGATGCGATACATCCGCGCGGCTCCCTGGCACCGCGTGACATCGTATCCCGCGCCATTCACCAGCAGATGATCAGCAGTGGTGACAGTTGCGTTTATCTTGACCTCGCTGCACTAAAACCCGACTTCATCCGCGATCGCTTTCCGTTCATTTTTGAGCGCTGTCGTGAACAGGGTATAGATATAACCTCTGAACCCATCCCGGTTGTTCCCGCCGCCCACTACTCCTGTGGCGGTGTTCATACCAACCTCAATGGCCGCACCAATGTCAAACACCTCAACGCCATTGGCGAAACAGCCTGCACCGGCTTGCATGGTGCCAATCGCCTTGCCAGCACATCGTTACTGGAGTGCCTCACGAGTGCAAAATTTACGGCAAAAGCAGATATTGATGATATTGAGAATATGGAGTTTCGCCTGCCGGAACCACGCGCCTGGGAGAGCCCGCGACGTGAGGCCGACCCGACATTGATTCAGCAGGATTTAAACCTGGTACGGCAAACCATGTGGAACTATGCCGGCATCGTCCGTTCAGACCGCCGCTTGACCCGGGCCAGACGCATTCTGCTTGAGCTTCGCGAGGAGGTGCAGAACTTTTACAGCGACTGCCGCCTGAGCCGCGAATTAATCGAACTCAGAAACGCAGTACAAACTGCCCTGCTGGTGGTGCATGCCGCAAAACTGAACCCGGTCAGCAGGGGTTGTCACTACGTGGTAGACGACGACTAGTCGTCGTGTCACCCCTCGCATAAAGCGTCTCGTTTCCTGTGATAAAATCGGGTGCAATAACTTACACTGATTTCTTTGTTTACATTCTTAAATCACGAAAGCAGTAAGTCTGATGAAAAAATTGATTCTTTTTATTGCGGGTTTTATGGCGCTAATAGTCAGCGGCAGCACTTATGCACAGACCATTGATCAGACAAAAGGCCTGGATCAAAACCTTGATTATCGAGGGCTTACACGATTCGGGCCCTGGGACGATCGAAACTACAAGATCACCCGGCAGGACATTGATCTGTTGTCTGGCGACGAGCACTTGCTGACAGATCCGATCCCGGCCTTTTTTCGCATCGAATTACGCAAAGAGTTTCCAAACCTGCGTCGCAGCGGACCTGCTCAATATCCACGCGCGGCAGTACCGTTGTTCTACAAACGGTACGGTGGTTTGATGTGGGATAACAAGTTAACCGGGAAGGTCAGCAAGGAAAATGAAGACCAGGGTGAAGTGGTCGAACGCAACAATGTAAACAACGAGATCAAGCTCAACGACGTCCTGGGCGCGAATGAAGTAACCGTGGAGATTAACCCCGCCAACCCGATGCAGGTCATTGCGGGTGCGAACAACAGCGGTAGCCAGGAAATGTATTACTCGACTGACGGCGGTGTCAACTGGATGATCCAGGGCATGCTGCCTGACACCTGCTGCGATCCAACAGTCGACTGGAAATCGGACGGCACCTACGCCTATGTTGCTGCTTTGAGCGGTGCAATCGGCGTATCTTTCTGGCGCTCTACGGACGGTGGCGCGAGCTGGGTTGACCGTGTCGACCTGACACCCGGCGGCAGTGACAAGGAGTTTATCCATGTAGACCGCTCGCCGGTATCTGCCTACCAGGACAACATCTATGTCACCTATCACAACAGCAATATAATGCAGTTTGCCCGTTCAACCGACGATGGTGAAACGTTTTCAATCACCGCGTTCAGTGGTGATCCCCTGGGTATAGGCAGCGATATCACGACCACCAGCAACGGCGATATATATTACGTTTACGGGTCTTTCGACGCACCATCCATAGAGTTGCTCAAGTCAACCGATGGCGGAAGCACCTTTGCCGCTGCCAGCACTGTCGCACTCACCAACTCGGTATTCGACTGGCCGATTCCTGCGATGGAAACGCGCAATGCCTGGATTTACGCAGCGGCCGATTCAGATCGTTCAGGGAACACCTATGACGGCAACGTTTATGTTGCCTGGACCGATACAACAAGCCCAGAATCCGGCGCCGCAGCCAACAATCACACGGTCATCAATGTTGCTCGTTCCAGCGACGGTGGTGTGAGCTGGTCGGTTTCAAACCCGCACCCGATGGACGATACCCTCACCGTCGACCGCTTTAACCAGTGGATCAAGGTCGATGAAGTCGGCAATGTACATGTGGTCTACTACGACACTCAACATTCCGCTGATCGCACCGGTGTGGATCTCTATTACAATTCTTCGATCGACGGCGGTGTCACCTGGGGAACCCCGCAGCGTATCAGTTCGACGACTTCCGCCAACCTGACGGACGGACAGGAGTGGGGTGACTACAACGGCTTGTCGGTGTTTTCCACCAGGGCGCTGCCTGCATGGACAGACAACCGGGATGGACCACCAAATAACAAGAATGTTTATGTCGCTGACGCCGAAAACGTGCTCGCTGAGCCGACTTTCCGGCTTGCAGGGGATAATCTGGCACAGCAGGTCTGTAAACCTCAGGAAGAACCTGCTACCAACCTTGCCGACATCAACCTGGACATTGAAGGGATACTGGACTTCACTGACCCGGTGACACTCAGCACCAGTAACTTGCCGACCGGCTTCAACGAGGCTTTTACCGTGAACCCGGTGATACCCACTGATACCTCCATTGCACAGCTGTCGGTCGGCCCCACGGCAACCACCGGCAACCAACTCTTCGACATCGTAGCATCAGGCGGCACAGGTCCGGTTATTCGTAGCCTGGCCGTTGATGTTGATGTGTTCGACGCGATACCCGAAATACCGGTCCTGAGCGCGCCCGCCAATGGTGCGTCCATTGATTCAATAGCAACTACCCTGGAATGGAGCACGGTGCCGCAAGCGTTCAGCTATACCGTGGAAGTTGATGATGACCCCGCCTTTGGCAGCATCGATTTCACGGTGGAGACAAGTGAAACCTCGACAGTCGCAGGACCGCTAGCGAGCACGACCACCTATTACTGGCGCGTAAGGGCAAACAACAGCTGTGGTACCAGTGCTGAGTCCGCTGCATTTTCGTTTATCACACCAGCCCAGGTCTGCAGCACGCCTGGTGTGGCGATACCAGATGGAACGGGGAGCGTGTCTGACGACCTGCTAGTCGCCATCGCGGGTGAGATTCTGGATCTTAAGGTACAGATCGACATTTCTCACACCTGGATCGGCGACATAGGTGTCACGCTCACCCACCTGGAAACATCCACTAACGTGACTTTACTGGATCGTCCAGGTGTTCCTGCCACATCATTTGGTTGTAGTAATAACAACATCTTGGTAACCCTGGATGACGCTGCATTGAGCGCGGCTGAAGATCAATGTGAAACGGACCCTGCGCTGACGGGTACTCACTCACCGAACAGCCCATTGTCGGCCCTCAACGGAGAAGATCGCGCTGGAACCTGGAGACTCACGGTAACGGATGCTGTGGATGCCGATACCGGAACACTGGATACCTGGTGCCTGGTGCTTGGGGGCGTAACCCGTGAAGAACTGATTCTTAAAGACGGCTTTGAGGACTTAAATTGAGATCGATCAAGACCGGCTACCCATAAGGGTTAGCCGTCTTCCAGGCAATCAGGGCCTTGAAACGGCCTTGATTTCCAGGAAGTCCTCCAGGCCGAACAGACCACCCTCACGGCCAAGCCCCGAAGACTTGTAACCTCCAAACGGGCTGCCATACCCACACTCGGTGCCATTGATATAGACCTGCCCGGCACGTAATTCTGCCGCAACCCGCTCCGCCCTGTCGCTATCGCCGGTTTCTATATAGGCCGCAAGACCGTAGGGCGTGTCATTTGCAATACGCACGGCTTCATCTTCGTCCGCGAAAGGAATAATCGTCAACACCGGTCCGAACACCTCTTCCCGTGCGATACGCATATCATTGCTGACGTCACAGAAAATAGTTGGCCGGACGTAATAGCCCGTTTCGAAACCGTCCGGTTTACCCGGACCACCGACCAGTAGTGTTGCGCCTTCCTCAATACCTGCATAGATCAAAGTCTGGATGCGATCAAATTGCAGTGCACTTACTACGGGACCAATATGACGGCCTGCCACGGCAGGGTCACCTGGCTTCTGACTTTCACCGGTGGCTTTTGCGACCTCCAGTACTTTTTGATAAATGGGGCGCTCGACCAGCATACGGGTCGGTGCATTACACGATTGCCCCGAATTATAAAAACACCCGAAGACACCGCGTTTCACGGCCTTTTCCACGTCCGCGTCGGCAAACAGGATATTCGGCGATTTGCCGCCCAACTCAAGGGTGACTTTCTTGACCGTTTCAGCGGCATCCTTGGTCACGGCGATGCCTGCCCTGGTTGACCCGGTAAACGACATCATATCCACATCCGGATGCCGTGAAAGTGCAGCCCCGGTCACCGGGCCGTCACCATTGACCAGGTTGAATACACCCTTGGGAACACCGGCCTCGTGCAGGATTTCGGCATACAACATCGCACTGAGCGGTGTCAACTCACTCGGCTTGAGAACAACGGTACAACCCACAGCAATAGCCGGTAAAACCTTGAGCGCAACCTGGTTAACCGGCCAGTTCCATGGAGTAATCAGACCACATACTCCGATGGGTTCGCGAATTAATGTATCGCCATTGGCGGCCTCCTGCCGAAGTGTTAACCCGTCAATGGCTTTTAGAAAACCTTCCAGGTGCCCGACACCCACCGCAGCCTGTGAGTTTTTCGACATACTGATTGGCGCCCCAAGCTCCAGGCTGATAACGTCCGCCATCTCGTCATAACGTGTCTTGTAAACTGCGAGGATGCGTTGCAGAAGATCGATACGGTCCTGCTTCGATGTTCTGGAAAAGGATTGAAAGGCTTGACGGGCCGCTTTTACGGCGAGATCGATATCATCGGGCGAGCCCAGTGAAATGGTCGCAATTGCACCCTCGGTCGCCGGATTCAATACCTCGTATTCGTGCAGCTTTCGTGGCTCAACCCACGCACCATCAATGTAAAACCTTCGATTGTCCCCGATAATCACAGCGCGCTTCCTCCGGATGGTGCATCAGCAACTATTCTATCTCGTTGGGAAATTCCTCGCGATCATTGGCACTGGCCGATTCGACGCACTCACCCTTTATAAAGGTCTGGGCAGTTTGCATCATTCGATCCAGCTCCATGTAACCCTTTCGACAATAGCCGGTTCTTTTCAGTTCTGCATCCAGTGCCTCCTGCAATAACGAGGCCTTACCCTTCTGCCCGCGTCCACCGCCTTTACTTCGGCTACCCGTTCCGGCAGTCACACCACCGGTCAAACCCCGGTTGGAGCCACCCTGCACATGACCGGCCACATTACCGGGCCGTCCGCTACTTTTGCCGCGCTTGCCCTGCCCGGTCGATTCCGGCAGATCCACGGTATAGACAAACTGCTTACTGCCATCTTCGGAAATATTCGTCGCCAGATACCCTTGCGGCATGTCGTTTTTCTGGTTGCTCGAGCACCCGGTCATACAGATGAGCGCAAAGGGAATAATCAATTTAATGTGGATTCGTTTCATGCGAGGAATCATAAAGGCCAAATATGAACAGAGTAAGGAGAGCCAACTAAATCACAACCCAGACACCTGTAACTGGAAAGAATAAACTTCAAGTGGCAAGCCGGTATCCAACACCATAAACAGACTCGATCAGATCAGTATCGGGATCAGAATCTGTCAATTTTCGCCGCAGATTTTTTACATGCGTATCCACCGTTCGGTCACTGACAATACGATAGTCGGAATAGATTGAGCTCATCAACTGGTCCCGCGAGAAGACCCGCCCGGGTTGGGCGACCAGGCGGCTAAGCAAGGCAAACTCAACCGGTGAGAGTTTCAGCTTATTCCCATTGAGGCTGGCCTGATGCCGCTCCTCATCAATCTGCAGACCCGATGACGGTGTATCAACTGTGAATGTGGCCCGTCGCAATACGGCCTTGACCCTGGCAACAACCTCCCTCGGACTGAATGGCTTACAGATATAGTCATCAGCTCCCAGCTCCAGACCCAGTAGTCGATCGATCTCCTCGACCAGTGCGGTCACCATGATCACCGGCACCTGGCTTTTTGAGCGAATGGCCTTACAGACCTCCAGACCATCCATACCCGGCAGCATCAGATCCAGCAATACAAGATCGGGTGAAACCTCATCAAATACCCCGATGGCCTCATCACCACGGGCCACCCAGCGGGTCTGGTACCCACCGATTTTTTCCAGGTAATCAACCATCAGGCTGGCGATTTTGGCCTCGTCTTCAACGATCAGGATGATGGCCGGCTGGCTCATTGGTGCAGTGGCAGGGTGGTCGTTATCAACAAACCGCCATCCGGACCCGGCGCCGCAAGAATCTGCCCGCCATGCGCTTCAACAATGTTACGACAGATAGCCAGACCCAGCCCGCTACCACCGGAATTGCGGTTGCGGCTGCCTTCCATGCGGTAGAGCCGTTCGAACAGGCGTTCGCACTCCGCGGGACTGGCACCGGGTGCCGTATCACTGATGGTGAGTTTTGCCATTTGTTTCTCTTTACCCAGGTGTACCGAAATATGACCACCGGCATCTGTATAACGAACGGCATTATCCAGCAGGTTACGCAACAACTGGCCCAGGCGCTGCTCATCACCCTGCAGCATGATGGCCTGACCCGGGTTAGCATAACTGAGATCCAGGCCCTTGCTGCCGGCACGAACCGTGAAGGATTCTGTGATCATTTCCACTAATTCATTGAAATCCATTACTTGCATCTTGTAGGCCAATGCCCCGGAGTCGGTCAATGCCAGGTTATGCAAATCCTCAATCAGGATAGAGAGGTGTTTAACTTCATCCCGTACCGATTCCAGTTGCTCCCGGTTCAACGGGCGAACACCGTCACTCATGGCTTCCAGTTCACCGGAGATAATGGCCAATGGGGTCCGCAGTTCGTGTGCCATATCCGACACCCAGCGTTTACGGGTGGTCTCATGCTCGCTCAATGCGGATGACAGGCGGTTGACGTCATCACCCAGCTTCGCGATTTCGTCACTACCCCGGGTATCCAGCTTGATCGCATAGTCGCCGGCAGCCAGCGCGCGGATGCCTTGTGCAACCTCGTTGACCGGCCGGCTCAGGTGACGTGCAAGCAGCCACGCCAATAGCACGGCTACGGCCAGACCCAATCCCAGACCGATCAGCAGGTTAGTACGTAACTGCGTGATAAAGGCCTCTTCTGCGGGTAGCTCGATACCGCGAATCATCACAAAACCGAGCCAACCGACTTCTTTACCATCGACCTTGATAGCCAGCAACTCACCCTTGGGAAAGTCCGGCGGCACGACGCCGGTGACCCGGGAGTAATCAGCACTGAGAAGAAATATACGCTGAGGAAGACCGTTACGTCCGAGGGGTCCCTGCCGGCCTCTCCTGCCCTGAAATCTCGGTCCCCGGGGGCCCCCGCGTGACTGGAGACCCGGTCCTTCCGGACCCAGTTCAAGACGGGCTTCAGAGTCCTGCACCAAGGCATTAAATATAAGACGATTAAATTCACGCGGGCTCCCGGCCAGCATATCCCAGCTGCCATTAACACGGTACAGCTCAACCAGTTCGGGAATCACCAGTTCCACCTGGCTACGCTCCTGGTGTTGCAAGAAATCCATGAAATCACGACCAATGCTGGCACGTGTAACCAGCGTCATCAGCACCAGCACCAGTGCGGCACAGGTGAACATCGCGATCAGCAGTTTGTGGATGAGCTTCAGTTTCATAATTTTGTTTCCAACACAGTTATATCCTGCACCACCGCGAATCTCCGGACAACTGCTTCGGTTCAATCTCCTTATTTTCTTCAAATTTGATACCAATTCGAAGACTAATGTGGAGGCTGTCAAAAACGTCCGGATAGCCGAAACGTTCTCCGGGATTTATATAGACCAACCAAGGAACCACTATGAAAAAGACTTTACTGATTGCACTCGCACTTTTACTCACCTCGGGTATGGCCATTGCACAACAAAATGGCGGACAGGGCCTGGGTCAGGGTGGAAAGGACAATCCGGGTAACCAACAGAGCCGCAATAGCATCAGCCATGTTGAACGCCTGACCGAACGTCTCGGACTCGACGAGGTACAGGCTGCAGAAATTGCTGCCATTCTTGAAGATGCCGCCTTAGTACGCAATGAAGAACGGGAAAGCGCACGCGCAGTTGCCATGGAGAACCGTGAAATCACCCATGCACAAATCATGGCAATACTCAGTCCTGAGCAGCAGGTTCTTCTTGAAGAACTGCGGCAGGAACGTGAACAGCTAAGACAGGCTCTCAAAGACATGGATGCGGATCGTGGTTATGGCCGTGGCCGTGGAACAGGTGATTGTGACGGTTAAACACTGAACTGACGTTTTCCAACCCCCGGCCGTGGTGCTTTATGGCAAGCTCCCGGCACCACGGTCGGGGTCTTTCACGAAAAAGGGAAAAACTCCAGGCTGGCGAGGACAGCCCGATTGTTGAAAACTTCAATGGCAAACAATTACTAGCCGACCTCCACAAGAAACATGTTGAATGACGCCATCGTATTCAATCAGGGCATTGGCCCGGGCTGACCTGAAAGAAATCTGGCTTTTTACCTTTAAGGAATGGGGGGTGGAGCAGGCAGACAAATACCTGGATGCTCTGTTCTCAAGATTTGAGTGGCTCTGTGAGCACCCATATACCGGCAAAAATCGTGAGGATATAAAGAACGGTTATTACTGTTTTCCTGAAGGAATGCATTTGGTTTTTTATACAATGACAGCGTACGGTATAGATATCATTGGTATCCCACGTCAAAGCTTGGATTTCATTGGTCATTTTTGAATTGGGCACCTGAATGACATTCACCAGCCAATAGTCAGTTTTTAAGACTGTACGCGCAACACATCCTGATCGATAAGGGACTTTGGCACTACCGAAAGCTCAGCTTGCAAGCCGAAGTACGCCAATGCTGCTTCTAGCCGGTCTATCCTGCTTACATGATCAAGATCCAATAAGCGCCTGACTATTTTTTCGTTCACCCCCAGTTTCCCAGCCAAAACCACGTTGCTCATATTCGCGTCTGACATCGCCGTGGCCAGGGCAAGCTTGGCAGAAGTAATAATATCGAGAGTGACCGTCCGGCGAGACCGGGCTGGGGTCGGGGCCGGCGGGGATTGATGTCGAGCGACATAACCACCCAGTGCGGCGATCAGGCAATCTCTCACAAGTTCATCGAAGTCTTCCCCTTTATCCACCTGGGTCGAAGCACCGGGTACGTCTGGAAAATGGACGAAAATGGACGCTTCTTCACGCTTTGATTCATACGGGTAGACAAATCTCATTTTAGAAATCCTTTGGATTGATATGCAAATCTTTGAGCATTTTCCGCAGCAACCCGGTGCCGATAATCTTATTGCCACTCTTGATAGCCGTTAGGTAACCACCCACAAAAATTCGGCCGTGGCTACCTATGCCTCTTCTCGGGTCATACTCAAATTCAAGACCAGTTTGCCTGGAATAGCGTCGCGCCCGACGGATAAACTCGGCGGTTTTCATGGCGAAGTATCGGACATATATGCCCGAACCGCAACAACAAATAATCCAAAGACAGCTCTATTTTCCACCTGAAAAGTATATTGGCCACAATAATTTCAGTAAGTGGGAGATTGCTTGAATGTGCGTAGGATAAACAGGCTCGATGAACGGGGTCAGCGAAAAACGGGGTCAACGTAAAGTGCCAGAGTGGGGAGCCTGGGGTACAAGGAAAAAATGGTGCCGGCACCAAGATTACTCCGGGCTTCCTGCCCTTCGCCCCTGCGGGGCCATCTCTCTGTGTTCGATGTTCAAATTCGCTCCCGGCGAATTTGTCGAACGAGTTCGAATTGTGTCAGAGTTGAAGTAGTAGCCAACATTAAGTGATGTGGTAGTTTAAAAATGGTGCCGGCACCAAGATTACTCCGGGCTTCCTGCCCTTCGCCCCTGCGGGGCCATCTCTCTGTGTTCGATGTTCAAATTCGCTCCCGGCGAATTTGTCGAACGAGTTCGAATTGTGTCAGAGTTGAAGTAGTAGCCAACATTAAGTGATGTGGTAGTTTAAAAATGGTGCCGGCACCAAGATTCGAACTCGGGACCTACTGATTACAAAAAAGCAGTACAGGGCTTTCTTACTATTCCATACCATTACATGTAATCAATAATTCAACTAACAAACAATATGTTACTGCTCCTCATCATTACATAGCATTTCAGCACATACTCTAATCTATGTTTGCCATTTGTTTGCCAATTCGAAAGTATGTTACTTACTCTGCGTCCAGGTTGTACTCATATGAGTTATCGTAAACCCAATCCGCCAAGCTTGCCTCATCCATTTCTCCGGTTGCAACATCTTTGATGACACACACGGCTTCCACTTCTTCTGCAACTAATTGCATTCCGTTCAACAT
>Ga0316197_10000446_pt1 | contig 28659 bp, 25 predicted proteins | sample OudBiesiAoxic_MG_FD_204939 | JGI IMG/M metagenome (GOLD analysis project Ga0316197, IMG submission 204939) | Coastal sediment microbial communities from Oude Bieten Haven, Netherlands - site A oxic | ecosystem: Environmental > Aquatic > Marine > Coastal > Sediment | place: Netherlands... | reverse complement strand
TTATAATTGGAACTCCAAATGAGATATTTGGAACAAAGTTACCATCCATAACATCAATATGAATCATATCCGCTCCAGCTTTTGTTATCTCTACTATTTCATCTCCTAATTTACTAAAATCAGCTGATAGGATTGAAGGTGCAATTTTAATTGTATTCATTTTTATGGTTCACTCCCTAAATTTAATTTGATTATAAAATAATTATATCATACTTCACTAATATTTATTCCATCTTTCTTCACTATAAAATTTATAACACCACAAGTAAAAGTCATATCTACTCTGACTAATCCCGTGATTAAGTTCATTTTTTATTCCGCATTCAGGTTCATTTATGTGGATACAGTTACTATATTTACAGCTTCTGTACTCATTAAATTCTTTAAATAAACCAGCTAATTCATCTATAGTTTTTACTGGTGGTAGTTCTATAGAGGAGAATCCTGGTGTATCTATTACCCATCCACCATCTTTTAGTGGCAACAATGTCGTTCCCTTGGTAGTATGTTTTCCCCTTGAATTTTTCTTACTTGTCTCTCCTATTTCTAGAACTCTTTCTTCTTGAAGAAGATTAAGTAATGATGATTTACCTGCTCCAGATGGTCCTCCAAATGCAGTTATCTTATCTTTTATACAGTCTTTTACACCTTCTATTCCTATATTTTCATAGGTAGAAATATAAAACACTTCTATATCTAATCCCTTTAAAAATTCCAATTCTCTTTTTAATTCTTTGAGTCCTTCATCATCTAATAATTCAATTTTATTGATAACAGCTACTGGCTTGATATTATAATAAAAAGCATTTAATAACAATATATTAAACCTTCCAATATCAAATTTTGGATCTAATGCTGAAAATTGAATAACTAAATAATCTATATTTGAAACCAAAGGTCTATGAATGATATTTTGTCTAGGATATACCTTTGTGATAAATCCATCTTCACCAAATTCTACTAAATCCCCTGTAACACAATTGTCTTTTCTATTGCTTTTCTTTAATATTCCTCTTAATCTACATTCATGAGTTTTTTCTTCCACTTGAACATAATAAAATCCCTTTATTTTCGTAATAACTCTACCTTTGATAATTATTCCTCCTCACTTTGAGATGTAACTGTAATATTTATAACCGAACCTGCTAAAACATCTTTCCCAGCAGGATAACTAATGTCAATTATAGTGTTTTCAGGAAAATCAGTCCTGTAAACTTTTTTTATATCTCCTATAACCAGTTTTTTTTGTCGAAGGATATTTCCTCCCTCTTCCAATGTAAACCCTAAGATATCTGGCATCCTAACACTTCTTATTTTACTAACATTGATCAATAGAGAGACTGAACTTCCACGAGAAATTGAGCTTCCTTCTGAAGGATCAGTTCCTATAACTTTATTATTCATATATCCTTCCATAGTATGGGAAATCCTATCTACTTTAATACCTAGATCACTTAAAATTGCTCTAGCATCCTGCATATTCTTTCCTTTCAAATCAGGTAGAATAACCGTGTCCATTCCCTTACTTATCCAAATTTTTATAGGTCTGCCTTTCTTTATATGCTTAGAAGATATAGGTAACTGAGAGTAAATCTCACCTTTTTTTACCTCTGAATAATGCTCTCCCATATTAACTAATTTAAATTCTGATTCTACCAATGCTTCAGCTTCCTCAATTGTCAGCCCTTTTAAATTTGGTGTTTCATATAAATAGTCGTGGAAAAAAAACTTTAATCCTACATTTCCCATGAGAAAAATGCTGACTATAATTGCTAAACTACTTATTGTAATAATTATTTTTTTATTCATTCTATAACTCCTTAATATTACTCTAAATTTCTCCCTAAATAGTAACATAGATATAGTTAAATATCAATTATACTGCAACTTAGGATAGAAATTTAGAAAAACATAAAAATAAAAATAAAAAATTTCACATATATAAAATAAGTGGGGTATAATCTGTTTAGATAATACAAAATTAGGAGGATGATTATGCAGTTAAATTACAACAAACTGGATGAAAAATTTATAAACGAACTCAATAAAAAAATAAGTAAAGTTGAGGATACTATTGAGGAGTTATTACAGATAAAAGATAAAACATACGATAATTTTTTCGATGTAATGGAGCACCTTTTAGATGATATTGAAAAATATTCATTTCCACTACAAATCGAAATTTCAACAAATATAACTGATTTAGGAAAGAAAACATATGAGGAGTATATCCCAATTATGAATGAATTCTCTTCTAAATTAAGTCAAAATGAAGAAGTTGCCAAGTCTATCATAAAAATTTATGAAACTGAAGATCTAAATAATGTAAGAAAAAGAATACTTGAAAAACAAATATTGTCATTTAAATCTAGTGGTATCGGTTTAGACCAAGAAAGTAAAGAAAAAATCAAATCTATCAATTTAGAATTAGCTAAATTAGGAAATGATTTTAGCCAAAATGTAACTGATGCTACAAATAAATATGAATTAATTATAGAAGATGAAAAGGTTCTTTCTGAATTTTCTGAATTAGATAAAAAATCTGCTGAAATAGAAGATGGAAAATGGAAATTTACCCTTCACGGACCGTCACTTACTACATTTTTAAAATATTGTAACGATAGAACATTAAGAGAACAATTATATAAAGCTTCTGCCACAAAGGCTCCTCAAAATGAGGAACTTATTGAAAAAATCTTAACTTTGAGAGATGAAAAAGCTAAAATTTTAGGTTATGAAAATTATAGAGAACTATCTATCGCTTCAAAAACAGCAAATAATGCTTTAGAAGTTATCGACTTCTTAACAGAATTAGGTAAAGAAGCACTACCGAAGGCTACTGAAGAGATTGAAGAATTAAAAGCGTTTGCAAAGGAAAAATTAGGTTATGAAGATGTAGAGATCTATGACTATTCATACCTTTCTAGAAAACTAAAGGAGATCAAATATGATTTTGATCCAAGTGAAGTAAAACCATATTTTGAGAAAAATAAAGTAGTTTCTGGGATGTTCCAATTTTTAGATAATATCTTCAATCTGAAAGCCAAGCAAATAAATGACGCAAAATTATGGAATGACAAAGCTTTAGTATTTGAATTAGAAAGAAATGGTGTACTTTTAGGAAACCTAATCATGGACTTAGAGACTAATGAGAATAAGAGGGGAGGAGCTTGGGCTGACAGTTGGATTACAAGTTACACAAAAGATGGAGTTAGAGTTCCTGCAACAGGAATTATCGTTTGTAACTTCCCTCCTAGTAAAGATGGAGTTCCATCATTATTAGATCATTCAGATGTGGTAACATTATTCCATGAGATGGGACATGCTCTTCACCTTATCACATCTAAAACAAAAGAGATCTCTGCTTCTGGTTTTAACGGAACTGAATGGGATGTAGTAGAATATCCATCTCAATGGTTACAAGAGTTTGCTAACAACAAAGAGATCATTAAGACATTTGGAATTCACTATGAAACTGGTGAAGTTATTTCTGATGAATTGATTCAAAAGATCTTAGATTCTTTAAATTATGGACAAGGATATGGAAATAATAGACAAGTTGAATTTGGACTATTTGATCTAATGATCTACGATAATACATATTCTAAAAAACAAGTTCAAGAAAAATTAGATGAAGTCAGAAAAATGGTTTCAGTAATAAAAACACCATCATATAATAAGTTCCAATGTTCATTCAGCCATATATTTGCAGGTGGATATGGAGCAGGTTATTATTCATATAAATGGGCTGAAGTACTCTCTGCTGACAGTTATACAGAGATGACTAAAAACAACAAAATAGATAAAGAATTAGCAAATAACTTCTTTGATAACCTCCTATCTCTTGGAGGATCGGTAAACATGAAGGAAAGTTTTGTAAATGTTCACAAAAGACAGCCTGATCCTAAGGCACTTTTAAAACTCACAGGAATACTGTAAAAACAAAAAATAGCTTAGCCACCAAGGATATACGAATATTAAAATTAAGTGTACTGAAAACTTAATTTTTAAATGTATCACTAATCTTCACCGATAAAAAGATGAAAAAACTAGTCACAGATTTAATGCTCGTGGATAGAAATTTTGCTATGTTGAAAGATTTAAATTGGTGTAATTGCTATAAAAAAACATAAAAAAAGGTCGAATTTTCGACCTTTTTTTATCTTTATTCTGCTAATTTATATATATTTCCTATATCTTCTTTGGTCAATTTAACAAAATTACCAAGTGTTCCATTTTCTGTAGCTTTAGCTGCCATCTCCTCAAATTTATCCCCATCTATATCTGCCTGAGATAATCTTGTAGGCATATCAATAGATGTGAAGAATTCTTCTGTTCTTTTGATCCCTTCTAAAACCATAGCCTCTGGATCATTAAAATTCATATCCACATTCCAAACACGGTTAGCAAACTGTACAAACCTGTCTATATTAGTTCTATACACATACTTCATCCATGCAGGAAATATTATAGCCAATCCTGCTCCGTGGGTAATATCATAGATACCGCTAAGTTCATGCTCTATTCCATGAGAGGCCCAGTCTGATTGTCTTCCCATATCTAGTAAATTATTATGAGCTATAGTTGAAGATATCATTATCTCAGCACGGGCATTGTAATCCTCTGGAAAATCTAAAGCTTTAGGAGTATTTAAAATAACTGTTTTTAATACTGCTTCTGATAATCTATCTGTTAATTCTACATGTTTTTCATTGGTGAAATATCTTTCTAAAACATGTGCCATAATATCTACTGCACCTGCTGCTGTTTGGTAGCTAGGTAGAGTATATGTAACTTCAGGATTCATAATTGCAAATTTCGGTCTTACTATATTTCCGCCAAATGATTTTTTATACCAACCATCTTCATTTGTGATAACACTTCCACTACTCGCTTCACTTCCTGCTGCTGGAATTGTCAAGATGACTCCTAATGGTAAAGTTTTCGTCACCACAGCTTTCCCTTCAAAGAAATCCCATACATCTCCATCATATTCTACACCAGCACCAATAGCTTTAGCTGAGTCAATGGCACTCCCTCCTCCTACAGCTAGGATAAAGTCTATATTGTTGTCTTTACAAATTTTTATTCCCTCTCTCACTAAAGATAATCTAGGATTTGGTAATACTCCTCCTAATTCGAATATCTCTATTCCCTCATCTGTTAAGTTTTTTACGATTTTGTCATATAGACCGAATTTTTTTAGACTAGTCCCACCATAATGAAGTAATACTTTTTTTCCATATTCAGATACTTTTTTTCCTACTTGTTCCTCTACACCCTTACCGAAAACTATCTCTGTTGTATTCTGAAAATTAAAATTTAACATATTTCCCTCCTTATTTAGCTATCCACTGAACTTTGGCAATATTATAAGTTTTTAGATTTTTTGTCGCGAATTTTGATAAACACAAGGCCTTACTCTTACGATTTGTTAGCCAATATCTATCTTGCTATTTTTTTTATAGATCTCAAAATTTCTTTATTTTCATATATTATTTTAAATTTGTCTTTTAACCAATTTAATTCTGTTTCTGAAACTCCTAAATTTATCTTTATAAATTCTTCTATCTTTTTTTCTTCATATGGTAACAACTGTATTCTAGTGGAATTATTGATTTCCTCGATAGTCCCCTTCCCTTCAAAGTAAGATAGGAGTTTTTTCCAATTTGACATACTATCAACTTTTCTAAGAAGCATAACACAGGTAAAATTTAGTTCAGGAATTTTTTGATACCCTCTTTTTTTCAAAAATTTTATTATCTCTTCATTTTTTTGAGTATGAAAAAGTAATTCTCCACTTTTTTTTGTATTCATGATCTTAGGCATCTTATTGGTCTTACCTTCCATCTTAAGATACTTTGAAAGAGGTACTATCTTTGTCTCCAAATAAAAGTTAACAGCAAATTCATTGAAACTCTGAGATTCCGGGATCTCTCCACTTGCTATTATGCTTATCATTTCATCTATTTTTTCAAAATTTACCACCTTACTCACTCCTTTATTTTTGTCACGAATTTTCGTAAACAATCTTTTTTGACACAGATTTTAAATATTAAAATCCAACTTGTCAACACTAAGGTCCTCTGCGTTGATAGCTTTTTCTTTGCCACCAATCTACACCAATCTTTATTAGAATCTTATACTAATAGCACAAAGGAGATTTAAAAACCTCACTAAGTTTTAGATACTCTTTGTGTACATTTTTTCCTTTGTGTCCAGTCTTTCATCTGTTTTGCATAACCTGTTCATACACAGTATCCGCACTCTATTTTTTATTATTCTTTACTTAATAACTCCTACTGCTACACCTACAAAATAATCATTTATGTCTTGTTCATTAAAATATATAGGTTCATATTCCTCATTTTCACTAGATAATAATATAGACGTTCCTATCTTCATATATCTTTTTAGGACCGATTTTTCCTCCATTATTACTGCTATTATATCATTGGTTTTAGGAGCCTTTTTTTCTACTACTACTAAATCACCGTCACAAATCAATGGATCCATACTGTCACTATAATTTTCTATTATATAACTATAGTTATCCCCGACCCATTCTTTAGGTAACAATATTTCTCCTTTTGGATCTTCATAGTCTGTATACAGATTAACCCATTTAAACTTGGGTAGCGATATTAGATCACTTTTATTGTATGTCACATCTCCATCTTTATCCTCTGCAATGATAGTATCTTCATCTATTACTAGATACGGTATCTCTGTACCTCTTTTAAAATCAGAATATATGAATTCTTCTCCTACAACTTCTTCTACCATATCTAAAGTGAATTCAGGTATTTCAGATACCTCACAAAATTCAGAATCATATATTTTTATGTCCCGACCATTAGTTAATACCCCATATTCCACAGATTTTTCCATAGTCATATAACTTTTTAACTGCTCAAATCCATCGAATAGTTCCACTTCCTTTGATTTTGTCTCTATAAAAATATATGGTTTTTTCTTGTTATAGATAACCACATCTACAAAGTATTTTTTAGATCCTAAAGTTAATGGATATTCAATATCTATAATGTCTAATCTGTATTCATAAGTAGATATAAGTTCTTTAATTAGCCATTGCCTTACCTTTTCCTCGTTAGAATGAAGATTGACTAACCGATCTTTAAAATAATAATCATCTACAGGTATATTATAAAATATCCTCATTTTTTTATCGTTATCTATCTGTAAAAATTTGTACCCTATGTCTCCTATAAATTTACTAGGAATCCCAGAGGATAGTAAGTATAACTCCTCAATGGCTCTTGTCATCCCTACATACATCAATTTACGTTCCTGTATTTCCTCGTATTCCTTCAATTCCTCTATATTAGACGAATGAAATGGCAATATTTTTTCATTTAAAGAGATCATGATTATTATTTTGGTTTCAATTCCCTTTATAGAATGCATAGTAAATAATTTTATCTCATTAGAATCAAAATCATCGTTTCCACGATCTATAAACGTTGTCTGAACCCCTAATTTTTCCATCAAAAGTTTAAAATTTAATAATTGATTTTTAGTCCTTCCAATTATAGCAATATCACCTTTAAGAGTCTTTGAGAGCCTACCGTCTAAAAGTTTTTTTACATAGGCTGCCTGTTCTCTCTCAGATAAAAATTCCTTAAATATTGGATAGTTTCCGTATCTATCAATAAGGTATGGTTTTACATAGTCGGAATTTCCTGTAATAACTTCATTTTTATTTAGGAGGCTATAGGCGGCTTTAGATATTTGTGTTGTAGTTCTAAAATTCTTACTGAGAGTTTTACTTTTTCCTATCATGTTAAAACCTATACTAGCAAATGTACGCTCTCCTCCCATACCTAACCATGAATGGGAATATATACTTTGAGCACTATCAAATAAAAACGTAAAACTAGAGTGACTTTTATTAGCGTATAATCCCCTTATAAATTCTAGCTGTACTTTGGATAGATCTTGACATTCATCTATCAAAATATGTGTATATTTTTTCTTGATTTTATTTCCTAATGCCTCTAAAGCAATCAGTCTCATATCATTATAATCTATGGTATTTTCTTTTAGAAGGTTCTCTGTATAGAGTTCCATCAATTCAAATATTGCCTTTCGGACTATTGAATTTTTAGGTAATTTTTGAGTAGTCACTCCCAATTTTAGACTTCCTATCCTACTAGCTTCCTGATATTCAGCTTCATCTATGTAGTTACAGGCTTTTATCCAATTTATTTCTTCCAGTAAAAAAGCCGTATTTACATCTTCAAATATTGAAACTTCACTATATTTCCCCTTTAATTTTTGTATCAATTCATTCAAAATACCATGTTTTTTATGGTTAGTTGGGTTAAGTTTTAAATCTGTTTTAGATTTTTTTTGATACTCCAAAAAATACCCGTACATCAAACTGTCAACTGTTGTTATCTTTACTCTATCTTTTGGAAATCCAAACAATGAATGCATATTATATTGAGTTATATTATCAACCTTATTATAAAAATAAGATACATAGTTAACCAAAGTTTTATTAAATGTAATAAATAAAATATTATCATCTTTATCATGACAATAATTATTTAGTAAATATGATATTCTGCATATTCCTACTGTTGTTTTCCCACTTCCTGCTATTCCCTTTATAAGCATATGTCCATTTGGTTTTGTATATGCTATTTTTTCTTGCTCTTTATTCATAAGCAACTTCAATCACCTTCTTATATCGTATCTCTAGGCTCGAGTACCAATTCTATTTCTATTATACAATAATATTTTACTATTCGTAATTATTATTTATACATTATTCATAATCTTAACTAAAAGAGTAATAAAATAAGAAATATAAGGCTATTTATTAAAATTTAATTTTGAATACAGTAATTATTAGGATATAATATTGATATAACTTTTCAAGGGTGGTTTTTACTGTGCGAAACACAAAATTTTTCATTAAACTCATAAAAAAATGGTATCATCCTAAAAAATTGGATATTCTATACTCAATTCTACTTATTCTTATATTAATTTTTACAGTTCTAGGAATAGTTTACCTTTCTGGAGGAACTAAATATGTTTATACAAACCTTATGTATATCCCTCTGATATTTGCAGTATTTAACTTCGGATATTTAGGAGGACTCTTTTTTGGGAGTCTCGCTGGTTATCTTACTAGTTTTATTCCTTTATCAGTTGCAACTATGGAGATGCAGTCTACTGAAAATTGGATATATAGACTTTTATTTTTTGTTATTGTCAGTACTGTAAATGGATTAATCATAGACACAATATTAAAAACATTAAAAGAAGTTGAAAAACTAACATTTTGTAACCGAATTACAAATATCTCCAATAGAAAATGCTTTGATACTCTTTTTACAGAAAAAAAACATCTTCGCGGTAAATATTTGGCTCTTTTTGAAATTGAAAACTTCAATCAAATCCTCAATGAATATGGTAATTTTATCTTAGAAGATTTTATAAAAATTTTATCCCTTAACTTTAAAACAATATCTCAAGATAAGATTAAACTTTTTCACTTCAGAGACAATGCTTTCGGACTATTGATGGATCAATACAACCCCTATTCTTTCGAAAAAAAAATAGAGATCGTAGAACAATATATCCCTATCGGCAATATTTTAATATATCCTGAACTAAGTATCGGAGTAGCAAAATTTGTAGATACCCAAGAAAGATTATTACAGAGTGCAGAGATTGCACGGGCTTACGCAAGGAAAAATTTGTTTTCATATTATTATTTTAATGATGACATCAATAAACTTCACAATAAAAAACTTTCTATCTTAAATGAATTACCTGCTGCCATTGAGAATAATCAATTCCACCTTTATTTTCATCCTAAGATAGAGTTCAAAACTGGTTTAATAAACTGTGCTGAAGTCTTGATAAGATGGGTTCATCCTGTAGAAGGAACTATTTCTCCAAATTTATTCATGCCATATATGGAAAAAACTAACTTAATCAATACTTTTACAAATTGGTTGATCCAAACTTCCCTTGAGATCCAGGAAGGATGGGAGAGTGATGGATTCCATATGAAATTAGCTTTAAATACGCCTATAGCATGCCTAAAAAATAAATCAGTTACCAATACCATAAAAAATTATAATAAAAGTTTAAAAAATTTAGAGTTCGAAATTTTAGAAAGAAATTTAATTGAAGAATTTGAGGAAATACACTCAGTTATGGAGTGTTTAAAAAAATATGGTATCACTTTTGCACTAGATGATTTTGGTACTAGTTTTTCAGCTATATCTTATCTTAGAAACCTCCCATTTGATAAATTAAAGATAGATAAAATGTTTATAGAAAATATGAGTACCGATCAAAGAGATTATAATATCGTTAAATCATCCATTGATTTAGGAAGATCTATGGGATTAAAAGTAATCGCTGAAGGTGTTGAAGATATTGATACTTTTAATCTTTTAAAAGAATTAAATTGTGATTCTGCCCAAGGGTACTTTTTTACAAAACCTTTAGAAGTAGAAAAATTTAAAGAGTTTTGTATTAAGCATAATAATCGTATAAAAACATCTAAATAAAAAAATTAGGGGGCTGATTATATATAAATCAGTCTCTTTTTTATGATATAATAAATTTAACAATTGAGATTTTATTATCATTTATATTTTTAAAACATAGGAGGAACTTTGAGATATACAATTATAACAGGGGCCAGCTCAGGGATTGGATTGAATTTAGCTCATGTCTTTGCCAAAAACAACCATAATCTGATCTTAGTGGCTAGGAATAAAAAAGCACTCTCACTCCTAAAAGAAAAATTAAATTTACTATATAAGATAGATATAAAGATAATACCTCTCGATATATCAGGGGAAGTAGGAGCTATAAACTTATATAAAATAGTAAAGGAAAAAAAGTTAAAAGTAGATATTCTTATAAATAATGCAGGCATAGGATATCATGGTAACTTTTTAGAAAAAGATACACAAGCTGATATGAATCTAATAAATTTAAATATAGTCACTCCTACCATCCTTACTAAATTATTTTTACAGGATATGATAAAAGTGGGAAAGGGAAAAATATTTAATATAGCCTCTACAGCTAGTTTTCAGAGTGGACCACTTATGAGTGTTTACTATGGAACAAAATCATATCTATTAAATTTTTCTGAAGGTATAGCAGAAGAAGTGAGAAATAGTGATATAAAAATAGTTACTCTCTGTCCAGGTCCCACAAAAACTGCCTTTGAAAAGATGGATAAAATAGAAAAAGGCCTCTTTAAAAACTTTCATATAGCTGATCCTGAAGATGTTGCAAAGTACCTTTATAAAAATATAAATACTAAAAAAGATATCCTTATTCATGGAAAACTGAATAAATTCATGGTAGCTTTCACAAAATTTATTCCTAGAAAGATAAATTTAAACTTAATAAAAAAAATACAACAAAAAAAGTAGGAGAAAGAGATGAAAAAGATAAAATTATTAATTTTATTGGCAGTACTCACTACTAATACAGCCTATGGTGCAGGCCGAAATATCATAGCAAAGTTACATTAGGGTTAGGATATAGATTTGATTTTTAAAGGAGCTTAATTATGTTGATGAAATTATTTATATCTTTTTTTAAGATAGGTTTATTTACCTTTGGAGGGGGATATGCAATGTTACCCCTTATAGAAAAAGAATTGGTAGAAAAAAGAAGATGGATCACAGAGGACGAACTTATGGAGATGTTTGTAATCTCTCAAATGACTCCTGGGACCATAGCTATAAATGCTTCTACATTTATAGGTAGTAAGAAAGCTGGAAAATTAGGAGGATTTGTAGCCTCTCTTGGAATTATATTTCCATCTCTTATAATTATTACCTTAATCTATAATTTTTTAGGAGAGTCTTTTGATAACCCGATGATTAATAGTATTTTCTTAGGGATTAGAGCCTGTATCATAGGTCTTATTGCAAGTTCGACTTTAAAAATATGCAAAAAAAGTTTTATATCTAAGATAAGTTATATTATTTTTATTGTTGCATTTATTTTGTTATTATTATTTGATATCAGTCCTATTTTACTTATTGTCTTTGGGGCAATGCTCGGAGCTACAGCTACTTTTTTCATTCCCAATAGAGTCAAATCTATTTTGGAGGTGAAATAGATGGCCTATTTTATGACTCTCCTAAAATTATTTACCATGTATTTTAAGATAGGACTATTTAACTTTGGAGGAGGTTTGGCTTCTATCCCCCTTCTACAGAATGAATTAGAAAAAAATGGTTTTATGGGATATGATGAATTTTTTAATGTATTGTCTATATCTCAAATGACTCCTGGTGCCATAGCTATGAATACAGCAACATTTGTAGGAAATAAAGTGGCAGGGATTCCAGGAGCCATTGTAGCAACAATGGCACTTGCACTTCCATCTATCATAGTTATTCTGATTTTAGCTAAGGTCTTGCAGCAATTGGAAGAAAATATCTATAAGAGAGCTATTTTTTTTGTTTTGAAATCTTTAACTACAGCTTTAATTTTATATGCAGGATATATGATTGCTCGTGCTACTTGGATAATCGAAAACAAGATAGAAATAAAAACAATTATTATATCTCTCCTCATGTTTGGAATAGCTTATAAGAAAAAAATTAATCCCGTTATCCTTATCATCTCTTCAGGAGTTTTAGGATATTTTGGACTATACATAATGTAATGAAACTTAATATATCTTAGTTATTCATTCTATTCTTTTAATAAATTTATTAAAAGCAGTTTTTTCATATGAAAAAACTGCTTTTTTTTATCTAATAAATTATAAAAACCTAAATTGTCCTTATTTGGATACAACCTTACGTTGCCTTTTTCTAAATCCATCTAAGTAGAAATGTTATTTTAAAAAATATTGGTAAAAAAATCAAAAAAACCTTGATTTTAAAACTAGTTAGTAGTATTATAAATAAACTTCAGAATATTTTTTATCGAATATAGTGAATTTTTTCTAAAAAAATAAATTTTTCATGGTTATTCAATAAATATAATCCTAGATAAATATTCATAAACACTAGTATTAGAAGGGTTAAACAAAGAATATCCTTTTAAAATACACCTCTAGGAGCTTCTCGAAGAATAAACTACTAATTTGTATCTTAATAATTTGTACTAGTTAGTAAAGAAATAAGAATATATCATTTAGGAGGAGTTATGAAAAAAATAATAGGTTTATTGGCAGTATTGATGTTAATGATTAGTGGTTGCGGGAAAGAAGAATCATCCAACGAAAACACTCTAAAAACTAAGGTAGATGGTGGAGAACTCGTTGTCAGGATATCTCAAGATATGGATTTTTTAGATCCACACAAAGCATTGGCTGCAGGGACTTATGAAGTTATGTTTAATGTTTTTGAAGGTCTATTAAAACCAACCCATGAGGGGAAATTAATTCCTGCTGTGGCCGAATCCTTTAAAATATCAAAAGATAATCTCACATATACTTTCAAATTGAGAGATGGAATTAAATTTCATAATGGTAAAGATGTTGAAATAGAAGATATTATATTTTCATTGACTAGAATTGGTGGAGATTTTTCAGGAAACTCAGTGGTAAAAGATCTAGCTAAAAATATTAAAAGTATAAAAAAAATAGATAATAAAACTGTTGCAATAGAACTAAAAAAAGTAGATGGAACTATTTTAAGTAAATTCACAACTGCTATTATCCCAAAAGATATAGTGGATATTGAGAAGTCACCTATTGGAACAGGACCATTTAAATTCATAGAATATCTACCAGGACAAAAACTCGTTATGGAGAAATTTAAAAATTATTGGATGACAGGAGTTCCAACTATTAATAAAGTAGAATTTTCTATTATTAAGGATGAACAGAGTTCAATTCTTTCCCTTCAAAGAGGAGAGATAGATCTCTACCCACGTATGGGGTCTATTCATATTTCGACCTTAGAAAACACAAATAATATAATTGTAACTGAGCAAAACCTTATGCAGATCTTATCTTTAAATAATAAGGTGAAACCGTTTGATGATATAAAAGTTAGGCAAGCTATAGCCTATGCAATAGATTCAAAGGAAATTATTGATACACTAGATGCAGGTCTAGGAAAATCTATTGGAACTAATATGAGTCCAGTTATGAAAAATTATTATAATGTAGAAACCGAAGGAACATACACACATAATATAGAAAAAGCTAAGAAGCTACTAAAGGAAGCCGGTTATGAAAATGGATTTGAATTTACCTTAAGCCTTCCTACAAACTACCGTTTTCATGCTGATACAGGAGTAATTATATCGGAACAGCTAAAAAAAGTAGGGATTAAAGCAAATTTAGTTGAAGTGGAATGGGGGACTTGGTTAAAAGAAATCTATGCAGGTAGAAAATACGAGGGAACAATAATTGCATTGGACGGAAAAATCGAACCCTATGACATATTAAATCGTTATATAAGTAATCATCGTAGGAATTTTATGAACTATGAGTCCAAAAAATATGATGAAATTATGAAAAAAATCACTCAAATTACAGATGAAAAAACTAAGATCGAATTATATAAAAAAGCACAAATGATACTGGCTCAAGATATCCCTGTTGTGTTCATCATGGCACCAGCAGGAATAATTGCAACAGATAAAGATTTAAGAGGATACACTCCTTATCCTATCTATGTGCAGGATATCTCCACCCTTTATTTTGTAAAATAGGAGAGAACATGATTTATTTTATTAAAAAAATTAGTATAATGACCTTTACATTGTTTCTTGTTTCAATAATATCCTTTTCAGTGTTTCAGATAATACCTGGAGATCCTGCACTTTCAAAATTAGGGATAGAAGCTAGTCAGGAACAAATTGACATACTGAGAACAGAACTTATGTTAGATAAACCAGCATCTATACAATATTTTTACTGGATAAAAAACATATTAAAAGGTGACCTAGGAGAATCTATAAGGTTTTCGAGACCTATAAAAGAACTTATAGGAGAAAGAATAGGAGTTACATTGAGCTTAGGAGTCTATGCTATCCTCATTGCGGTAGCCATAGGCATACCACTTGGGATTTTAAATGCCAAGTATAATAACACCAAATTTGGAGTATGTCTTTCTATATTTTCTCAAGCAGGTCTTGCAATTCCTGAATTTTGGTTGGGAATAATATTTCTAATTGTCTTTGGGATAATATTCAAGTTTTTTTCATTAAAATATATTTCCTTTGGAGATGATCCTATCTCTCATATTAGGATACTAACTCTACCTGCCTTTGCTTTAGCTATCTCTAGGATTTCAGTTGTAGCAAGGCATATGAAAAATATAATATTGGAAGAGGAAGAAAAAGACTATGTGAGAACAGCATACAGTAAAGGACTTTCAATGAATAAAATATATGTCTTTCATATCCTTCAAAATGCCCTAGTTCCAACAATTACCATAATTGGTATGTTAACGGCAGGAGTATTAGGAGGAGCCATAGTTGTTGAGCAAGTATTTAATTTACCAGGAATTGGAACCCTTCTAATTAATGGTGTCACAACAAGAGATATACCATTAGTTCAGGTTATCATAACCTATATAGCTTCAGTAGTAGTAATTATAAATTTTTTAATTGATATATTATATAAAATTATAGACCCAAGAATATCGATTTAGGAGAATGTGATGAATATAAAAGTCAAAGATCATAACTTAATAATAGGAGGAGTAATATTAATGTTCCTTTTATTTATTATGGGAGTAAGTTTTTTCTATCTCCCTCACTCAGTTACTGAAATAAATACCAAATTAAAACTCTCTCCTCCAAATTTTTCTTATCTTTTAGGTACTGATAATTTTGGAAGAGATATCCTCAGCAGGCTCATGAAGGGATCTCAAACTGCTTTTTTAGTAGGAATAATCTCTGTTGGTATAGGTAGCAGTATGGGAGTACTCTTAGGAGCAATCTCTGGATATTTTGGTGGTAAAATAGATGAATTTATAATGAGAATAACAGATGCCATGATGGCTTTTCCTGGTATTTTATTTGCTCTTATGTTTATCTCGGTATTTGGGGTAGGAATAGAAAATACAATGATAGCCATTGGAATAATGTCAATACCTACATTTGCTAGAATAACTAGAAGTGGATTTCTACGAGAAAAAGAATTAGAATATATTAAGGCTGCCAGAGTAAGGGGAGCTTCTAATTTTAGAATTATATACCACCATATCTTACCTAATGTTCTATCTCCAATAATAGTAGCCGCAACTATGAGTTTTTCAAATGCTATCTTAGCTGAAGCAGCTCTTAGTTACTTGGGTCTTGGAGTACAAGCTCCTAACCCTAGCTGGGGTAGGATGTTAAGTGAATCTCAGATGTATTTTATGATAGCTCCTTGGTATACATTGGCCCCAGGAATAATGATTAGTTTAACTGTATTATCACTCAATATGCTGGGAGATTTTTTAAGAGAACATCAAAAAAGGTAGGAGAAAAGATGACTATTGAAATTAAAAATTTAAATATATATTTTAATGAAAAAACAAAACTACAGGCAGTTAATAACCTTTCCTTTAATGTAAAAAAAGGTGAGATTATGGGATTAGTAGGAGAATCTGGATGTGGAAAGAGTCTTACATCTCTAGCCATTATGAGACTTTTAAGAAAAAATGCAAGTTTTAGTGGTGATATCAATTTTTTAGGTGAAAACCTCTTAAACCTTTCGGCAAAAGAGATGACTAGCCTCCGGGGTCGTGAAATTTCCATGATTTTTCAAGAACCTCTAACAGCTTTAAACCCTCTCCATAGAGTAGGTAAACAAATAGCTGAAACCTTAAAAATCCATACATCCTTATCTAAAAAAGAGAGAAAAGAAAAAACTTTAGAATTGATGAATGAAGTAAATTTAAAAGATTTAGAAGATACATATAAAAAATTTCCTCATGAACTTTCAGGAGGGCAAAGACAAAGAATAGTTATTGCCATAGCCATAGCATGTGAACCGCAATTAATAATAGCCGATGAGCCTACAACAGCACTAGATGTAAGTACACAAACTCAAATTATAGATCTATTAAAAAAGCTCAACAATAAAAAGGATCATTCACTTCTTTTTATCTCCCATGACTTAGATTTAGTAGGAGATCTTTGCCATCGAATAGCAATAATGTATGCTGGTCATATTGTAGAAATAATAGAGAAGTTAAAAGATGCAAAACATCCATATACTAAATGTCTTTTAGATGCAATACCAAGTCCATTACATAAGGGAAAAGATCTTTATTCCATCCCAGGAAGAGTTCCAACTTTATCAGAAAGGAAAAGTGGTTGTCCTTTTGCTCCTCGGTGCCCCATGGCAAAAGAAAAGTGTCATGAAATTTTACCCGAACTTTTAGAAAAAAAGGATGGACATCTAGTTAGATGTCTATATATATATAGGTGAAAATAATGGAAAATATACTTGAAATAAAAAATTTAAAAAAAAGTTTTGGAAATTCTAATTTTTTCAAATCTAAGAAGTCTAAAATAGCTGTAGACAATATTTCTTTTGAGATAAAAAAAGGAGAAATATTTGGTCTTGTAGGAGAATCTGGGTGTGGTAAATCTACAACAGGCAACCTTATAAGTAAGTTACTAAATATTGATGAGGGAGAGATAATCTATAAAGGTAAAAGTATCAATGGACTAAAAGGACAAGAACTTAAAAATATGAGAAAAAATATTCAAATGATTTTTCAAGATCCTTATCATTCTTTAAACCCTAAAAAAAATATAGGATGGATATTAATGGAACCACTCATAATCCATGATTTATATTCTAAGGATGAAAGAAGAAAAAAAATCTTAGATATGTTAGATATAGCAGGTTTCGATGAAAGTTTTTTAGATAAATATCCCCATGAACTTTCAGGAGGGCAGAGACAAAGAGTCGCAATTCTTGCAGCCCTTATGTGTGAACCAGATTTTGTTATAGCTGACGAAGCCGTATCTGCATTAGATGTTTCAGTTCAAGCACAAATATTAAATTTTATGAAAAAACTTCAAAATAAAATGGGATTGACCTATCTTTTTATATCCCATGATCTAAATGTAGTTTACTATATGTGTGATAGAATTGCTGTCATGAAAGATGGAAAAATCATAGAGATAGATGGTGCTAAAAATTTATATCACAATCCAAAACATCCCTATACAAAATCTCTTCTACAAGCAATCCCAGGCAGATCTAAATAACACAAATATAATTTAAAGGGAGACAATAATAATTATTGTCTCCCTTTTTTTGGTAGGATAAAATTTTATCTTTCAACGCAGAGACACAGTGGAAAAAAATAGAGACCTCTCTTTTCCTTCTTTTCTCTCCTAAATTAGGAGAGAGAAAGCTAAATTTTTACGCTAAATTCATCCCGGCATTTAGAAATATCTTTTAACCTATAAGATATTTCTGATATTCGTCATCTCATAGGAGAAACTATAAAAAGGAAAAGATCTAAACTTATATTTTTCTCTGTGAAACTCCTTCGTATAATCTCTCAGTGGATCTCTGTGTTCCAAAAGATTTTTTGAGCTTTTTTTTAGTGAATATCTTTATTGGTGGCTAAATTATTAATCTCCTACATCATAGGCATTACAGGAGCTTCTTCCTTTATTACCTCTCCTACCAATACTTCAGTAGTAAGAATAAGAGCTGCAATAGAAGATGCACTTTGTATAGCCGATCTAGTTACCATAGTAGGGTCAATTATTCCTCTTTCAACCATATGGACATACTCACAACTAAGTGCATCAAATCCAATTTCAGAATCTAAATCCATGACTTTTTGGACTATATCTCCTCCATTAAATCCAGCATTTTCAGCTATCTGTTTCAAGGGAGCCAACAGTGATCTAACTATTATCCCTACACCTTGTTTTATCTCCTTTGAATCTCCTAAATCTAGGGTTTTTAATTGTTTAGAGATATCTACCAATACACATCCTCCTCCAGGGACTATTCCCTCTGAGATCGCGGCTTTTGTAGCATTTAGTGCATCCTCAATCCTTAGTTTTTTCTCTTTTAACTCTGTTTCAGTAGTAGCTCCTACACGAATTACGCCTACTCCACCAGATAGTTTTGCTAGACGTTCTTGTAGTTTTTCCGTATCATATTCAGAGGTAGACTCGCTTATTTGAGTCTTTAATTGCTTTAATCTCGAATAAACTAGTCCCTCGTTTCCTAGTCCTCCTACAATAACAGTACTGTCTTGAGTTATCTTTACCTTAGTAGCACTTCCTAGATGAAGACTTATGGTATCAGAGATATTCATACCTTTTTCGTTAGATATCAAAGTCCCTCCAGTAAGAATAGCTATATCTTCTAATATAGCCTTACGTCTGTCTCCAAAAGCAGGAGGTTTTACAGCTACTACATTTAGAGTCCCTCTTAATTTATTCAATACAAGGGTATTTAGAACTTCTCCTTCAATCTCTTCAGCTATTATTAATAGAGGTCTTCCACCTTTCATACATTCTTCCAAGATAGGCAAGATATCTTGCATATTTTTTATTTTTTTATCTGTTATTAATATATACGGATTTTCTATAACAGCTATCATTTTTTCTGTATTAGTTGCCATATATGGAGAAAGATACCCCTTATCAAATTGCATCCCTTCTACTACATCTAAAGTAGTTTCTATAGAACTTGCCTCTTCTACAGTAATCACACCTGTTTCACTTACTTTTTCTATGGCGTCAGCTATTAATTTCCCTATAATTTCATCCCCAGCTGATATAGTTGCGACTTGGATGATTTCCTCTTTATTTTCAATAGCTTTACTTCTCTCTTTTAGGAGTTCCATCACCTTAATAGTTGCAAGTTCTATCCCTTTTTTTATAAAAACAGGGTTTGCACCTTGAGACACAACTTTCAAACCTTCTTCTACAATTGCTTGAGCTAGTACTGTAGCTGTAGTAGTTCCATCACCTGCCACATCATTGGCTTTTATAGCCACTTCTTTTATTAATTCTGCTCCCATATTTTCAAAGATATCTTCTAATTCAATCTCTTTTGCAATGGATACCCCATCATTGGTTATAAGGGGAGGCCCATATTGCTTTCCTAATACTACATTTCTTCCCTTAGGTCCCAGAGTAACTTTTATTGTATTTGCTAGGGTATCTACACCTATTTTCAATTTCTCCCTTGCATCTTCATTAAATTTAAATATTTTTGCCATCTTTTCCTCCTACTTTCTCTCTATATAGAATTTAATCTTATTTATTTTGAGTAACACCACATTACTTTTTTTATCCTAAAATTTCTAAAAATAAAAAAATTGGTTTAATTAACCAATTTTTTATTGTTTCTTTTTATTTCTTCTTTATCTTTTTATTCTTCTTCCAATTATCAATAAGTATCTTTCCTATTACCCAAACTATCATAGCAGATCCTCCACCTGCTAACATATTTAACCATTCATTCACGTTATATCCTCCTACTATTAACTTTATCATTCATATTTTTCTATTCTAAAACTCCCTTAGCTGTTATTTCATACTCACCATCTATATTTTCATAAACTATAATTTCCATAGGTGGCCTGTCCATCTTAGTAAACTCAAAATAATGATTTACTCCTGCTACTATTTGCCTTCTATATCTACTCACTTTCCCTAGATCCTTTTCAGTTGATCTTATAAAATTCAGTGCATCGTTCCCTTGCTCATCTAATTTCATCTCATTAGGGGCTCCTACAAGGTGAATTTCTTTTACATTTATTTTTTGATTTTTAACTTCCGTTTTATAGCACGATGTAAATATCAAAATAAATACCATAATTAATAAAATCCTTTTTTTCATAATTAATCCCTCCTACTTTTAAATTTACTTATGTGCTATTCCTTCTACAGTAATTGACTGTATAGAATACCCAATTTTCCATTCAACTCTATCGTCTATGGATATATCCGAGATATATTTAATCCCTGGATATTGACTTTTAGCCGACTGAATAGCTTCATTTGTTGAAGGAGCAGGTCCCATAGGAAATACATAAAACATCATTGTTTGATAACTACTTCCCTTTACAGCACCTATTTCTTTGATACTATTTTGCCTATCTTCATTTGAAATATATGTACTTGTCACAAATGAACCATGTCTAGCAGTACTACATCCAGTTAATAATGGAAATATAATCAATATAAAATAAATTATTTTAGGATAACGCATAAATTTTGCCTCCTCTGTTAATTTTTTTATTACAAATCTATTGTTTTTTGATAAGTTTTTAATATGCTTTCTCTATTAATTCTATCATATAAAAATATTTATTAGAATAGTTTCTCTAAAGAATTAATCAATTATTTCTAGTGTTATTTCTAAAATTACTTTTAAAGGATAATACCTAATCCTGATGTATAAATTAATTAGGAAATAAAGGAGATGTAGCTCATGAATTTTGATCTTGTCATAGCAATTATAGTATTTTTAATAACCTTTTATTTTATCATAACTGAACAGATACCCAGATCTTCAAGTGCAATTATTGGAGGAGCTGCTGTAGTATTTTTTAAAGTTATAGACGAACACGAAGCACTCCATGCTATCAGTAGCAATCTAGAGATTTTAATTTTACTTATGGGTCTTATGATCATTGTAAATATAATGGCTGAAACAGGGATATTCCAGTGGACTGCAATAAAAATAGCCCAATTAGCAAAGGGAGATCCTGTTAAGATCATGATATTTTTAGGAATTATTTCGGCATTTGCATCTGCACTATTAGACAATGTCACAACAATCCTCCTAATTTTCCCAATATCTATATTAATTGCCGAACAACTAGAGATAGACTCTATGCCATTTCTTCTTACTGAGGTATTCTCTGTAAATATAGGAGGAGCAGCCACCTTAATCGGAGATCCACCTAACTTAATTATAGGAGCAAAATCAGGCTTAGGATTCAATGATTTTCTTATTAATATGGGTCCTATTGTAATTATTAATATGATTTTTTTCCTTGCTATTATGGTCTTTTTCTTTCATAAAAAACTAAAAGTTTCTAGACACAGAAAAGCTAAAATTATGGAGATGGATGAAAGTAGGATTATAAAAGATAAGATCCTCCTAAAAAAATCTATCGTAGTTTTTACCTTAGTTATGTTTGGATTTGTTTCTAATGTAGTTACAGGTATAGGATTAGCTGTAATCTCTATCACAGGAGCAACAGTTTTAATCCTTATTACAAAAAAAGATCCAGAAGAAATCTATAAACACATAGAATGGTCAACCTTATTTTTCTTTGCTGGATTATTTATCCTAGTAGACGGTCTTGCTGCTACTGGATTGATTAGTGACATCGGTGATTTTATACTATATATTACCAATGGAGATTCAAGATTAACTGTTATTTTAACTGTTATCTCCTCCACTATATTTGCACCAATAATCGGAGTAGTTCCATATACAATTTCATTTACTAAGATAATAGGAGAACTCATCCCTCAAATGGGAGATAATACTGCTTCCCTATGGTGGGCACTTTCTATGGGAGTATGTTTCGGTGGTAATATGACCCTAATAGGAGCAGCAGCAAACATTGTAGGATCTAATATAGCAAAGAAAGCCGGAAAAAATATAGGTTTTTTCCACTTCTTTAAATTTGGAATAGTCATTACACTTCAATCTCTTATTTTGAGTATAGTGTATTTGTTGGTAAGGTATTTTTAAAGTTAACTTTTTATATTTTATAGAAACTATTAATTATCGTAAGTAAGAATAAAGATTTTAAGAGGTATTATTATGGAAAATAACATGCCATTATTGGAGGATAGATTCCCTGAACTAAAGGTCCAAACTACAAATGGCCCACTAAATTTACCCAGTGATTTAAAAGAATCTTGGTTTGTATTATTTAGTCATCCTACTGATTTCACACCAATTTGCACTACTGAATTTGTTGGGTTCCAAAAAATTCAAAAAGAATTAGAAAAAAAGCACGAAGGTACATCTAGATAATAAAAAAACCTCCAGATTAACTAATTTGGAGGTTTTTAGGTTAATAATACCTATATTTATCTCTTACATTTTCAATGGATATTTTCTTCGTAAGAGAAATCGAAGCAAAATAGTTAGTATTTCATTACTAAAAACATTGTAAATAATATTGTAATATTCACAAATAATAAAAACATTATAAATAATTGCATTTTATTTATTTTTTTCCCCAACATTTTTTGCTTTTCATCATGTATTTTTGAAATCAATTCAACATTTTCATCTAAATGTTTTTTTATCTTAGTTTCTAATAATTCATTATTTTTTGTTATATTGATTTTTAAATCTAATTTTGACCTCTCTAATCTAGAATATACTTCACCACTTAAATCTTTATAAAATAACTTATTAGTTTTGGATTGCTCATCCAAAATATTTTCTATTGTTTTTTGATTATTTTTTATCTCAAGTTTTTTTTCTTCTTCTCGTTTATTTACAGATAATTCGAAAGTTGTTAAATATTGTTTTGATTGTTCTAATGAATAACCTAAATTAGTTAACACTATCTCTTCTAAATTAGTTGAATTTTCTATATTTATTTTTTTGATTGATTCATATCCAATTGAAACTTCTGTATTTATTTTTTTAAAGTTTTCTGTTATATCTTTTGAAGACTCATCTAAAATCAAATTGGATCGTTCCAATACTGAATTACTATTTGATATATTCTGTTTTATTTTAATAATTTCATTATACGCCTCATTATAATTTTTAAAAGTTTTTGACTGTTCCTCTAACTCTTCTATTACTTCATCAAGTTTTTTTAAACTCATATTATTATCTCCTCTATATTTTTTAATCGTTTTTTATAATTTTTCATTTCAATATGTTTTATTGCAGAATAAGTATCTTCCAATTCTTTATATATTCTAACTAAAATAGAAGGTTCTTTAAAACATTTATAGATTGATTCTGATAATTTATTTTTTTGATCAAAATTTATTTTTTTACCCAATTTAAAAATATTAGTTAAAATTATTTGTTTTTTTTCTTCCTCATAAAGGTTTATTTTTTTAAAACTCGATTCTAATCTTAATCGGCCATCTGTATTTTCATAATCATCTAGCATTAATCTTAAAAAACCACTTATAAAATCTAATCCTGTATTTTCCATATAACTTTCTAAAAATCTACTCAATGTAGAAATTAATTCTTTCTGTGTATCAAAATCTATTAAATTTTCTGATATTTTTTTAGATTGTTTTTTATAAAAAATTTTAAACCATTCTTCAAACTCTCGAGGATTTTCTGCAATTTGATCGAAACTATATGTAGATACCGAAACTTTAAAATATCCTTCTATAGTTTTTTTGAATTCCGCCTTTGTTATCTCACCATCCGCAACTTTACAAGCAATTTCATACATATTTTTTAAAGACTGTCTACGATTATAAGTAACGTTATTATAAGACCATTGTAACAATATGTACATATACTTTTTGATATCTGTAGCTTTTTTATTTTCCCAAGTTTTCCTATAATCACTATAATCTTTATTTCCTTCAACATTTTCAAAGGAAAACTCTTTATCATATTTTCGAATTGTATTCACCAATGATTTTTTTATACTTTCCTCTGTATAATTTTCATAACTCACTTCTAATACATCATTAGCAAAATCCACCGTCCAGTCTTTTACTATTCCTAATTGCTTCAACCTATAAACTGTTTTTTCAATTTTCGATTTTCCTTTTATTTTTATACCTTTTTTACCACTTTGGGAATATTTTTTATGTAAATCATATATAAGTTTAAATTCATTTTCCGATGAGTCCATACCATTTAAAAAAAGAAAGAATTGTGTATTTATATCTCCTGTAGATCTTGAGCACAATCCCTTTTCTTTTTTATCAATATCTATAAATTCTTGATAAGCAGTGTTTTTATCCCACATCCTTTGTGTATTCTTTTCATTTATAGATTTTGAAAGTAAAATATAACATTGAGCCTTATTTTTCTGAAATAAATTCTTTTCCCTTCCTGCTCTTCCTGCTTCTTGATAAAATGCCTCCAATGAACTTGGTATACCATAATGAAATGTATAATAAATATTCCCTTTATTTATGCCCATCCCAAAAGCCTTAGTGGCAGTTATTAGTGAAACCTTATTATTTTTAAAATCCATTTGTGTTTGGTTTTTTAATTCGTTAAATTCTGTCTCAACAATTTTTTCTTTCTTCGGAATACTGCCAGAATAATATTTAACCTTTTCACCTAAGTCCCTAGATAATTCTAATGATAAGGGATAACATCCGTTTTTTCCATTAACATGAGGAGTAAATATTATCCCACATTTTGAATTAGGTTCTTCTAAAGATTCTCTATCTTTTTTTAGATTCAACAATTCTTTTTTTAATATTGTATATTTATCTTTACCAGCATTAATAACATTAAATTCTAATTCTTCCCTAGTGTAAGCTTTAGGAGTCTTGATATTCATATCTTCAATATTAAATTCAATCTGAATATCTTTTAATACATGAATAGATGCTGTAGCTGTTAATCCTAATATTTTTACATTAGGAGTATATTTATTTATAGCATAAGCAAGGTTTAAATATGAAATCCTAAAATCGTGTCCCCATTCAGAAAGACAATGAACTTCATCTATAACTCCATAGGCAATTTCAAATTTTTTATTGACTGAAACAAGATATTCTCTAAACTCTTGTATTTGAAATCGTTCTGGCGAAATAAAAATAAATTGATATTTGCCATCCCTAAATTCATCTTGTATTTCTTTCTTTTCTTCTCCATCATAATCACTATTTATATAATTTGTTCTCGTAAAAAATACTTTTTCTAAATCAGATTTTTGATCATACATCAATGATTTTATAGGACAAACTACAAAACTTATCCCTGGTTGGAGGATTGCAGATAATTGATAGCATATAGACTTACCACTTCCTGTAGGTAAAAGACCAAGAGTATCATTTCTATTCAAACTATTTACTATAATAGGTAATTGACCCTCCCTAAAATCTATTTTTTCAGATTCTACTCCATTATAAATCTGTAAAAACAAATTCCATAACAAAAATTTTAATGCTTCTTTATCTTTACTATTTTCACCTAATTTCAACTGATATTTAATTAATTTACAGGTCGAAATTTTAAAATAATCGTATTCTTTTGATTCTACTTTAGTATTTTCTTTTGAATTACCTTTTTTAAAATTTAAATATTCATCCAAATAATCATTTCTTACAAAAATTATATTTGGATATAAAGCATTTTCATCTGTATATCTCTTTAAAATACTAAAATCTATTTTTATAATTTGATCATTTTTAGAAAAAGTTTCTAAATTTTCAACACATTTTATATTAAATTGAGTTTCTTTATACTCTATTTTTTGTAGTATTAATAAGTGCTTAAACCAAATAAATATATCCTTCACAGCTAATCTTAGAACTTTTTCATTAAATTCAAAATCTCTTTTTAATAACTCAAAATCCCAATCTTTATCAAATTCCAATTCTCCAATTTCCAACAGTTCTAAAATTAATAATTGAAATCTTATTATTCCTGTAGCTATATAATTTGGATTATTTAAACCTATTCCTTCTTCAAAACTTTTTTTATAACCTTTTAAACCTATAAAAGTATCATGATTTACAGAATTTTTATTTCTCTTTTCTTCCTGCATAATTATAGAGTCTATTCTTTTTTTTATTTCTTGCATCTTGAATATAAATATTTCATTCTCTTCATTTAAATCTTTTGTGTTTATTCTTATAGTTTTAATTCTATTCTTTTTAGTGTATTCATCCCTAGCCTCATCTTCTAATTTTTTATTCTTATGATGGAAACCATCTATCTCTATAATAAGATATGCTTGTGGTAAATAAAAATCTACTTGTTGATTTTGAAATTTTTTATTTTCCTGTTTCACTATATCTTTAATTGGTATTTCAGGTATAATTAGTTGTTGGATGAATTCGTACCCTTTTAAATATTTTGGTATTAACTCTTCAAAAAAAAGCTTAGCTGGATTATTATTATTTTTATCATCCCCCCTAATCATTCTTCCCCAATTAGGAACCTCAGTATCAATCAATGGATATGGTTTGTTAAAGTTTTTATCTTTATGAATACTCCCAATTTCATTCTGTAGAAAGGATGACATCAAAGTAGGTTTTCCCCTTTGAAGTATATTTTTTAATATACAAATTGCAGGTATATACTTACTCTTTGATTTTTTCATCTGTAAATTTTGAATAATAAAATTATGGTTTGTATATGAATAATTAGCTGAATAAAATTTAAATTTAGACTTTTTATAGCTTTCATTTTCATTAACACCAATATCTTCTATCTCCATTTTTATATCTAAAAATTGATTACCTATTTCATATCTTTGTTTAACTTCATCACTTCTCATAAAAAGCCTTCCTTATTGTTATAATTTTTTTATTTACCATCTACATCTTACCACACCAAAGCTTAAAATGTTTTTACTTTACCATAAACAAAATGGTTTAGATTTCTACTTTGTTCCTTCCTATGAGCTTCTAAAATTTCTTACCTTCTACTTTCAAAAACACCCTCTGATTCCCCTCCTAAGCCTTCCCAAAAGCTCTCCCTTACAATCACATAGGTGGTACACTTAGAACTCGAACAACAACCTCCTTTTTCCCCTGGTACTATTGGGATTGAGAGGGAGAAAATATGAAAGGCCACTCAGTAGCCTTAAGGGGGTTAAAAATATCCTTAAAGGTAGCGTGAATGGCCTTATTCTCCTCTGAAAATCAATGAATATATGATAGCACTAAAAAAAGCGACCAAACCCTTTCGAGAATTAGTCGCTTTATATTTAAATTTCTATATTGATCTCTTACCTTCTATCCCAAAATAGAAACCTCTAGTAAATTCCCTTGGTGAAGCTTTTTCTAGATCTTCTAACCATTCTTTTTTTACATTAAAATTCCCATTATAGAAGTCATTGATCCCTTCATTATAAACTCTAACTGACGTACTTAAGTAGTCATTATCCATCATTCTTCCCTCAATTCTTATAGCATCTACACCTAATTCTAAAATTTTATCTAAATTTTCAATTGAGCATAGATCCTTTGAATGAAAGATATGAGTTCCATGTTCATCTTCAAATACTGGCATATATTCTCCAGGTCTTGTTACTTCTTCTACTGAATACTTCCACTGTGCATTATTTGAATCTAAATTTTCTTCCTTAGAAGACATATAACTCGTGAGTAAACTTCTACCAGAAGTAGACATATGCATAGCTCCATGAACATATATTTCTAATTCTATTTCAGGAACTTTTTCTCTGATGTCTCTTACATTTTCAATAGATATCTCTCTAGCTAATATAACTCTAGAAGCTCCTAATTTATGCCACATCCTTACAGATCTAAAGTTAGTATTACTTGCTTGAGTTAATACACTTATCTTTAAGTTAGAAAATTCTCTAACAACTTGAAAGACTCCTAAATCTCCTACCATAACACCATGAACACCGATGTTTTCAAGGAATTTAACATATTCATCTAAACCTTCTAACTCTTCATTATGTGGAATAATATCTAGTGTTACCCATATTTTTTTATCATGTTTTTTGGCGTAATGTACAGCTTCTTCTAGTTCTTCATCTGTAAAATTATGACTTCCTGTTCTTAGGTTAT
>Ga0316197_10000445_pt1 | contig 28747 bp, 22 predicted proteins | sample OudBiesiAoxic_MG_FD_204939 | JGI IMG/M metagenome (GOLD analysis project Ga0316197, IMG submission 204939) | Coastal sediment microbial communities from Oude Bieten Haven, Netherlands - site A oxic | ecosystem: Environmental > Aquatic > Marine > Coastal > Sediment | place: Netherlands... | reverse complement strand
AGCGATCCGGATGGTTGAAGTAGGCATTCAGCCTACGATGCATGATCAACGGAATCCTAGGGCGCTGCCCTAGGCTACGGTGAATATGGCCCTTGGCCAAACTCTGGCACCACTCCTTTCCCATCCGCAGGCGACGTTCTTAGGCTCATTCCCCGCTCGAATGCACTCGCCGATACGGCTCCTTAAACTAGCGCCATTGTCGCTAGGGGTTAAGTGTAAGGCGACCATTGGGGGCGTGCTCTGCCACCTGTAGCCGGGTGCGCCACCTGCGACTTGGTGGGCTCGGACTACGATGGGAGTATCCCCAATTCGGTCATTTGGGATGGGTAATCAACCACCGCCTGGTTGTAGCCTGGGATGACCCTCTCCAACTGCTCTGGCGTGTCGCCAAAGTGTTTTGTGAATATCTCGCCGAAGACCGCCCGGAAGTCCGTGCGGCGCGAGAGATACCTGTTATTCACCTGGAACATCGCGCTGTCTGACTGGCTGGCACCGGTCTCCCAGGTCGTCTCGTCGCAATTGTAGACCCCACCGTTGACGGCTCCCCCAGCGACGAACATCGCGCTGGACTCAGCATGGTCGGTGCCGTTGCTCCCGTTCTGTTTCGAGGTGCGTCCAAACTCTGTCATCGACACGACGATGGTATCATCCCAGAGCGTGCCGCCATCGCCGTTCGGCTCGGCGCCAAGGTCGTCTTTGAGGGCGGCGAACGCGTCGGCGAAGTTGTTCAGGTTGTTGCCGTGCCCACCGACCGCGCCACCCTGGTTCGAGTGGGTATCCCAACCGCCGATATTGATGCCGAGCACACAGGCATCCGTGCGTTTGAAGAGCATGGATGCCTCACGGAGCCGGCTACCGAAGCTGCCCCCGGGATAGAGGTCCGGGTTGTTGGGGACATAGGGAGTGCTGTTTGCGTTCGCCAATGTCGAGATGGTTCCGCCAAGAGCTTGTCCGGTTCCCTTGACGAGATCCGCATACAGGGCGGTCCCTAGCGGGCTATCGCCGTAGAGGCCGAGGATACCCTTGCCGTCACCGCTACCCTGGGAACTCGGCAGCTGGCCGAGGAATTTTGCCTTCATGTCGGTGCTGCCGAGGAAATTGAAGTCTGCTGAGTCAGAGAAGTTCGGCAGCGGGTTCTCGCCGGTGAGAGTGACCATCTGGCTGCCGGAAAGCCCGGCGCCTGGGAAACTGACGCTCGGATCGGCGAGGTCCAACATCTCGTTCATCTGCCGGTAGAGCATGCCGTCTTTGAGCCCGAGCTTCCCGCGCGGATCGCCTTTCTCCCAGTAGTCCTGACTGTCGAAGTGAGAGCGGGACTGGTTGGTGTAGCCGACCCGGTGGATGACAGCAAGTTCGCCCGCATTGTAGGCGCCCATCATCGGTGCCATCATCGGGTGGAGACCGGCAAAATTGTTGCCGAGGTCGGTGCCGGCCGCCACCATGTCTGCCAGCTCAATACCGATGCCAGGACGGGCCTGGAGGTAGTGCGGGTCGCCGTGGGGGACAACCGTATTGAGGCCGTCATTCCCCCCGCGCTGGAAGATGAATAGTAGGCGTTTCGGCTTGCTGGGGTCTCCTGCAGCATGGACTTGCTGTCTGCCGAAGAAGCTCAGCGAGGTCGTTCCGACGCCACCCCATGCTAGGAGCGACTTCATGAATTTGCGGCGTTCGAGTTTCATAGTGATACTGGGGGCTTCGCTGTTCAGGGGCTTACTGGAATTGGAATTCTGGTGCTGAAAGGATGAGGCCAGCGAGATCGCGGAGGCGGTTGGCTTGCTGCGTGGCACTGAGCCCATCGAACGGATCCGGGGCACCGGTGTCGTCCGTGTTGGCAAAGTCGAGCATTACCGAGCGGCGGACGATGCCAAGATTGTTGCTGAAAACGACCTCATCGAGGTGATCGATCATATCCTCCGGGGTGAGGATCGTGAACTCCGTGAGGAAGGCATCAATGTCCCAGTCACCCCGGCCGAAGCTGTTGTTGTCGGCGAGAGCCTGGGATAATTTGAGGCGCTCGAGTAGCCCTAGGGTGTCCGACCAGGCGATGCCGCGCTCGTCGAATCCGTCCGGATCATCGCGCTGGAAGAGAAGCATGCCAATGCTGTTGGAGCGATCGGGGAGGTTCGGGGAGGCGATATCTGCGCCGAGGGCGCGGAAGCTGCTATTGATGAACTCGACCGGATCCTTGATCTTCGAGAGATGGGCACCTTCGAGCCAGAACCCGCTGACCCGATCCTGTGGGTCGAGGATCGAGCGCATCACGGTCCTGATGTTACCGGGCGGCGAGGTCGAATTCCAGGCGGCGATGGCGTTGTCGACGAGCGCCAGGAGCCACTCCGGAGCGGAGCGGGCGTGGTAGGTATCGAGCGAGATCTCGTCCGAGACGAACTTGTTGACGAGTTTGATGCAGACAAATTCAGATGTGGACGGGTGTCCGACCATCGCGTCGATGACGACGATGGCATCGTTGACTCCAGATTCTTCGTTCCCTGGAGTGATCTCGGGGATGATCATCTCATGCTCGGTTCCGGGGAAGAGCACCTTGGAGGTCAGATCGTGTTGATCAGGGTTGAACCAGAATGTCCAGACACCGTTGGGGTCTGCCCGGTTGATGCTGTCGGCGCTCAGGGTGCGTCCGAGCACTTGTGGGCGCAGCGTCGCGTCGCTGTTGGTAAGCGAGGTGTTGTGCAACTGGAAAGCGAGCACGTTCGTCTGTGGGTACGGGAGCAGCAGGCCGGCATGGGGCGTGAGGTCAATGAGATCCGGGGTCCCGCCGTCGACGACCGCGCTATGCCCAGAATTCGCTGTCGCGGTGTGGGGTGGGGGAGTGCCGGGGGTACCACCCATCGAACGACTGCGGTGGATCTCGACACCGTTGAGGTAGGCGACGTAGGCGTCGTCGTAGTCGACGGACACCACGACGTCATCGTAGGTCTCCGCCGGGTCGATGGCGAATAGCGTCCGGACGTATAAAGAAGTGTAGCCGGGGGTGCCGGGCAGGCTCTGGCGCATGTCTGTTAATACGGTCGCATCGTCGCCGTCACCGTAGCCGAGTCCGGTGGTTCCGGTGAGCCACCCCGGCGCCGAGAAACCTTTATTCTTCCATGTGGCCGGAGGCTCGCTCGTTCCCTTGAAGTAGGAACAGGCGGCGCCGATCGCGAGGATTGGGGTCTCGCTGGCGACCGAGGTGCTGCCGCTAGTGAACGGGTTGCGGGCGGATTCTGGGAAAGGCTTGCGGAAGGACGGGGGGACTTTCCGAACCGACCAGCCGGTGAAGCAGCGGGCCAGCTCCTCTAGGTCTTCCTGGGTGTAGCGGTTGTCGACACCGAAGGCGCTGAGCTCAAGAATCTCACGCGCGTAGTTCTCATTCGGCGCATTCTTGCGGTTGAGGATATTGTCGAGATAGATGAGCATCGATGGGCTCGTCGCGCTGTAGAGGAGGAGGTCGCCGAAGTTTCCTAGGGCGTTCTCGTAGAGGAACTCATACTCCTCATATTCGATGGTAGCGGCCTCGATGCGCGACTGTGCGCGGCCGCCGTCCGGCAGCGCCTCGAACTCACTCAGGTCCTCGATATAATCCTGAACCTTGTCGTAGTCAGTCGTAAAATGATTCTCCCAGAATGCGGCAAGGGTGGCCTGCAGCTGCTTTTTCGAATAGATCCCGCGCACGTGGATCAGGTTCTGCAGGCTTTTGATCGAGCTGATCGCCTTGAAGGGAGCAGCGTCGATGTTGACTAGGACAGGGAGCAGAGCGGCGTCGCTGCTCCCGCCGAGACTGGCGTTGATCAGCTGGATCGCGAGCGTATTCGTGCCGTTGACCAGCAGGTTTTTGTAGCTGGTAAGGTCGAAGACGGACGGATCCCCGTTCTCGAATCCGCCCGAGCTGCCGGTTACGGCATTGAAGGGGGGAGGCGTGCCATCGATGTTGTACCGGGCCACCTCGGTCCCATTCAGGTAGGCCACGAAGCCATCGTCATAAATCAGGTTGAGGAGGAAGTTGTCGATCTGGGTGGTGTCGGCAATCTGGAAGTCGTGCCTGACGTAGACGGTGCTATAGCCATTGCGCATGTCAGGGAGCTCGGTGTTGTAGCTATCGTTCCCACCCGAGTCGTAGCCAATCCCAGAGGTGCCAGCGAACCAAGCACTGTCATTGAAAGAAATCGCGGTCCAGGTCGCCGGAGGCTCGGCCACCCCCTTGGCGTAGCGGATCGCTGCGCCCTCGGCGAGAAGGATCTCACCACTGCCTGGCAGGTAATCTAGAAACAGATCATCGACGCGATCGTTCAATTCGCTGTTTGCCGATTCGTCGATCGTTTCCGGGTTGAGTTGCTCCTCGATATAGCCCGCCGTGCCGAGCGTCTGAATCTCCGAATAGGCAGCCGCACTCGGACCGTAGCTAATCCGGTTCAAGGTCTGCAGCATCTCGGCGGTTGGCGAAATGTATGTCCCCCCATCACCGTAGGTCGGTTTGAAAAATTCGGGGCCGGCATACGTCGATGGCGGAACTTCGGTGTCGTCGCTGCTCTTGATCCGCACCATCGCCTGCTTGCCAGGATTCGGGATGGTGACCGTGAGGGTTGCCGAGGCGCCAGTGAGTGGACCCGCCACTAGCGATTCCCAATGGGCTTCCTCGCCAAGCTGATAAAGTTCAAGAACCGCGTTCCGATACCCAGCTGGGATGGACACTTCGGTGACCAGGGTCTCACCCTCAAAGCGAATCGAGGTGATCTCTGGCCCTAGCAGAGAACTCTGCGCTAGGGACTCACCAATCAGGAGAACGGTTAGAGAAATTAGCAAAGCTAGGCACGCAAGCGCGCGCTGCTTTGCAGGCAGCGGATGGAAACTCATTGGGCGACGACAGGTTAGAGGTGAAACGTCGGAACTGTGACACGATCGCCTCAATTCCGACACGCCATAATGTGTCACCAACTAGGAATATGAGCAATCTCAAAAATGGAAAATGCTAAAAAATATGAAAATTATTGTAATTATAAGGTATTTTCTGATGGAAATCGTCCCTCAGTCAGGACGCTGTGACCCGGCAGAGGCTGAAATCATTGCCTGATGACGCGGAAGAAGAGGCGATCTTCACCCGGCGGGGGCGTTGTGGTGACGGTGACCGAGCCGTCAACACCAGCGATGTCAGCGACAGCGACTCCCCAGTCGCCACTGTCGAGATCGCTGCGGGTTTCGAGCGTGTAGATTGCCCCGGCCTCAGAGTGGAACTCGACTGCGAGGTCGCCGCTTTCAGGTTCGAAGTAGGCGTCGATGATCTCGGGTGGCGCGGATCCTGGAGGAGGTGTGAAAGTGATTTTGAGTTCGGGCGCAAGTTCGGTGTGCTCACGAGCTGCCCAGCGGCGCGCGGTGAGGACGACCGTTTCGTCGTCTGGGATAAGGACCCAGCCGAAGTCGTTCGGAGGGAAATTGAGCATGGAATTGAGGTCGGAGACCCCTTCTGCATTGAATACAAAAATATTCTCCAGGTTGGTGACCGGTCTATCCGAGCTATTGCCGGAGACGATGTGGATCGAGCTAGGGTCTTCGGCGAAGTCGACCTCTGCTTTGCCGCCCGGCAGAGTCCACTCTGTGGCGGGATGGAAGCGATGACTCCAGGTGGTCTCACCGGCGCTCGCTGTCGCACCACCTGGTGGGGAGGCGCTGGAGCCAGCTCCCTCCGACCAGGAGGCTAGGACGCGGAGCAGATGGAACTCGGTAGCCGGAGCACCTGGTGGGGTCTTGGTTGCGGTCATGGTTAGTTCTGCGGCAGTGATTGTCGAGCCGGCGGGGATCGATGCTGCGATGTCGAACTTCAGGAGGGCGCGACTGAGCGGATTCCCCTCGTTGTCACCGAGCACACCAGAGACGATCTCGGATTGTGCCCCCCAGTTGGAGTCCGGAGCATTCTCCCAGAGGCAGGTGTCGCCGCTTGGGGGGATCGTGATGGTATCGGCGTCACAGCGCGGGCACGCGCAGGCTACGATGGCCACCAGAAGGAGGGGTAGAAGGAAAGGCATGACGGGTGGACGATACGTAAGAGCCGCTAGCTCGTCAACCGGCGGAGTCGCGCGGCGAAAGCACCATCCTGGGAGTCGCGCTGCGGCAGCGAGTCGACGCATTCCTCCAGCTGGAATTCTGGGTGGTCTGTTAGGAAGGCCGCGACCAGCTGGGCGTTCTCCTCTGGTTCGATGCTGCAGGTGCTGTAGACCAGTGCCCCCCCCGGCCGGACCAAGGGGGCGGTCGAGTCGAGGATGGCGCGCTGCTGGCTGGCCATGTGTGCGGTGAAGTTCTCATACAGGCGCCAGCGCACATCGACCCGCCTCCGCAAAACACCGGTATTGCTGCACGGGACGTCTAGCAGGATCGCATCGAATGGCTCGAGGTCGGGGGTCTCGTTGCCCCAGTCGGCCGTGGTGACCTCAGCGCACGATATACCCATGCGTTGCAGGTTTTCACGCAAAGTCCGGCAGCGCTTCGGGCTGCGGTCGGTAGCGACGATGCAGCCCTGGTTGCCCATCATTTCAGCCATGAGGGCGGTCTTGCCACCGGGGGCCGCGCAGGCGTCGAGGACGCGCTGGCCCGGGGCGGGAGAGAGAAGCGAAGGGGCGATTGCCGTCGCTGGATCCTGCACATAGGCGATCCCCTCATCGATCCAGGCTAGCGGGATCTGTTGGACGCGGAAGAATTCAGGCGAGCCGGGGATGGGGTCGGCGTCAGGGGAGGACTCGATGGTTTCGAGGGCGCCGGCGAGGAGCCGGTTCGCCCTGACGATGATCTCTGCTGGCCGACTGCTCCACTCGCAGAGCGCCGAGGTGGCCTCCGCGCCAAACTGCGACCGCCACTTCTCGATGAGAAAATCAGGCATCGAGAAACGCAGTTCAGGTGGCAGGGAATCGATTCCGGCCAGCAGGGATTCCCGCTCGCGGGTGGATCGTCGCAGGATCGCATTGACAACCGGACGCGCATGCTTGCGCACGAGCTGCACTGATTCGTTGACCGCGGCGTGGTCGGGGACGCGCATGAAGACGATCTGGTAGAGCCCGAGGCGCAGGGCATTGCGGGCGTCGTTGTTGAGCTTCCCCCGGCCGCGCATCGAATTGATCCAGTGGTCGAGCAGCGAGAGATTGCGAAGCACGCCGAGGACGAGGGCGTTGGTGAAGCCGCGATCTGCCGTCGAGAGCTGGCGGTTCAGCGACTGCTGGGCGATGAGCTCTTCGGCATAGGTGCTCGACTCCTCCCAGCGCTGGAGGACTTCGAATGCGGTCTGGCGGGCGCTTGCCACTGGTCTCTACGGCTTGGATCCGGCGGTGCCGCGGCCGATCCCGTGGTATTCGAAGCCGCGCTTGCGCATCGTCTCCGGGTCTAGCAAATTGCGCCCGTCGAAGATCAGCGGGGTGACCATGCGCGCCTTGACCTCGGCAAAATCGAGAGCCTCGAACTCCGGCCAGTCGGTGGCGATGACAAGTGCCTCTGCCCCGTCGCAGGCATCGAGGGCAGTCGGGGCGATCTGGATCCGGCTGGCCACCGGCAGTTCGGCGGCTTTCTCGGCACCTTTTGGATCGAAGGCGGTGACCTCAGCCCCTTCGCCCACGAGGGCTTCGATGAGGTCCATGGCCACTGAGCATCGCACGTCGTCGGTGTCCGGTTTGAAGCTCATCCCGAGGACGGCGATCTTTTTCTCCTGCAGGACCCAGAGGGTTTCGCGGATGCGATCGACGAAGCGCGAGAGGGCGGATGCGTTGATGCGCTGGACCTCGTTGAGCAGGTTGAATGGGATGCCGATCTGTTCGCTGATGGCGGTGAACGCCGCGATATCCTTGGGGAAACAGGAGCCACCATAGCCGATGCCTGCATTGAGAAACTGCCGCCCGATGCGCTTGTCCATCCCGATTCCCTCTGCGACCTTCTCGACGTCGGCGCCGCTCTTCTCGCAGATCGCGGCTACAGCGTTGATGTAGGAGATCTTCAGGGCGAGGAAGGAGTTTGCGGCGTGCTTGATCATCTCCGCACTATTGATGTCCGTGACCAGGACCGGGGCGACGAACGGCTCGTAGAGTTTCTGCATCAATGCGAGCGCGCGGTCGCTATTGGCACCGATGACTATCCGGTCCGGATGGAGGAGGTCGGCGACCGCGGAGCCCTCGCGCAGGAACTCGGGGTTGCTGACGACGTCGAACTCGATGCCCTCAGGGGCGTAGCGGCGAATCGTCTCGGCGACTTTCTCACCGGTATTCACCGGGACGGTGCTCTTGTCGACGATGACTTTGTAGTCCGTGATCACCTCGGCGATCTCGCGGGCGACTTTCTCGATGAAGCGCAGGTCGACGCTGCCGTCTGGCTGGGGCGGCGTGGGGACGGCGATGAAGATGATGTCTCCGGCCGCGACGCCCTCCTTGGTGTCAGTGGTGAATCTCAGCCGCCCCGCGGCGACGTTCTTGCGCACGATGTCGGCAAGGCCGGGCTCGTAGATCGGGATCTCCCCGGCCTCGAGCGTCTTGATCTTATCCGGGTTGTTGTCGACGCAGGTGACGTCGTGCCCGACTTCAGCGAAGCACGCCCCAGTGGTGAGCCCGACATAGCCGGACCCGATAATGGTCATATCCATCCGCGGAGGGTAGAGCGGATGGACACTCCGGCAAGCGAAACAAGGCGGGGAGGTGGGGCTTTTTCCCCGTCGGGCTAGACCCCCTCAGGGAGAGGGCCGCCGTGGCGGATATCCTTGGCAGACTCGGAGTAGACCGTGTCCTGGGCGATGTTTTTCGCGTGATCTCCGATGCGCTCGATAAAGCGGATAATAAACTGCAGATCCAGGTAGTCCTTGATGTGATCAGAGTCCTCCTCCATCCGCTTGGTGAGGCGCTTGGCGGTCTCCTTGTAGGCGGCATCGACCTCCTTGTCCCGGGTCTGGATTGCGATCGCCTCATCGAGGTTGCCGGTCGAGTTGAAGCCGGAGATGGCGTCGTGCAGCAAGGAGGCTGCGAGGTCGTAGATCGGCTCTACAAGGCGGGTCTCGGGGAGCTCGGCATTCTTGTTCATCTTGCGCGCGCGCTTGGCGATGCCGACGGCCTGATCCGCGACCCTCTCCAGATTGCTCGAGACCTTCATGGCTGATACGACGCGGCGCAGGTCGGTGGCCACGGGGTTGTAGAGCGCGATGATCTGCATCCCATCCCTGTCGATGTCGATCTCGAGTTGGTCGATCTCCTCGTCGTCGGCTAAGACCTGGTTGCAGAGGTCGGTGTCGCGGCGCAGCAGCCCGCGCACAGATGTCTCGAAGCTCTGCTCGACCTTGTTCCCCATACGGGCGATGTCATCGTTGAGCTGGTTGAGCGCGCGCTCGAAGTTTCCTAGGATATGGTTCGATTCTGGTGACATGGTAATATGCTTAGCCGTAGCGACCCTCGATGTACATCGCGGTCTGTTCTTCTTTCGGGTTCACGAATAGTTCGCCAGTCGGCGAGTGCTCGATAATCTTACCGAGATACATGTAGATACATTCGTCGCTGGAGCGCTTCGCCTGCCCCATGTTGTGGGTCACCATGACGATGGTAAAGCGCTCGCGCAACTCATTGATGAGCTCCTCGATGCGTTCGATGCCCTCGGCGTCCAGGGCCGAGCAGGGCTCGTCCATCAAGATGATCCGCGGTTTTAGGGGCAGGAGGCGTGCGATGCAGAGTTTCTGCTGCTGCTCGAGCGTCAGCGAGGTGGCGCTGTTCTTGAGTTTGTTCTTCGTCGCATCCCAGAGCTGCACCTCTCGGAGTGCGGATTCGACGATATCGTCGAGATTCGAATCCCGCCTCAACTGGCCCCTCGGCGTGTGGGCCTTGAGGCCAAAAATGATGTTCTCGTAGATCGAGATCGGGAGCGGGTTCGGGCGCTGGAACACCATTCCGACCGACTTGCGCAGTTCGGGTAGGCTGACGTCGTCGTCGTAGATGTTCTTCCCAAGGATCGAGATCTCACCGTTGGTCGTCACGTTGCCGTAGCGCTCGTTGATCCGGTTGAACGAGCGCAGCAGGGTCGTCTTCCCGCAGCCCGATGGGCCGATCAGCGAAGTGATCACCCCCGGTTTGATATCGACGCTGACACCGAAGAGCGCTTGGAAATCGCCATAGAACAAGTCGAGGTCACGTGTGCGGATACTGACATCGCCAGTGGTAGCGAGCGCCGGAGCATTGATCGCGTTTGCGTCTGAGATGTGTTGGTTCGTCTGCATCGTGAGTCTATGCTAGCCCATCTCCCCGGCGAGGTATTTGGCGGTGAGTATGTTTTTTGGGTTGGCGAACATTTCGGCTGTCGCCCCTAGTTCGACGATGTCGGAGTCGTTGAGGAACATCATGTCGTCAGAGATGCGCTGGGCCTGTTGGATGAGGTTGGTGACCAGGATGATCGTCATCTTATCCTTGAGGTTCACGAGGACGTCTTCGATCTTCATCGTGGTCACTGGGTCGATCGCGATGGAGAACTCGTCGAGACACAGGATCTCAGGCTCGAGCGACAGTGCACGAGCCAGGGTCAAGCGCTGCTGTTGGCCTCCGGAGAGTTTAGTCCCGAGCGAATCGAGGCGGTCCTTCACCTCGTCCCAGAGAACCGATTGCTTCAGGCATCGTTCGACGATTTCGTCGAGCGTCTCTTTGTCGTGGATGCCGGCGCGGCGCGGCCCATAGGCGACGTTCTCGTAGATCGAGAGGGGCAAGCCGACTGGGAGGGGGAAGACCATCCCGATTCGCCGCCGGAGCGAGTAGACGTTCCTGATCTCGCGGACGTTCTCCCCATCGACGCGGACGGCACCCTCGACATCGGCGCTCGGGATGAAATCGATCGTGCGGTTGATGCACTTCAACAAGGTCGTCTTGCCCGAATTGGCTGGTCCGACGATACCGAAGATCGTGTTCTTCCTCACCTCGAAATCGAGGCCGTCGAGGGCGATTTCCCGGTCGTAGCGGGCGGTGACATTGCGGAATTCGATGTGTGGTTTCTCTCTCATCTACAATTGGGGATTGTTACCATTTCTTGCGCGAGCGGAGCCAGACCCGTAGCGCGATGGAGAAGCTGTTGACGATCAGGATCAGCGCGATCAGCACCGCAGCCGTGCCATACTTCATCTCCTCGGGCATTCCGGAGATTTTTTCGGCGACGATGTGCAGGTGGTATGAGAGTGCCATGAACGGCTCGTTGAGGTCGTAGGGGATGAGTTTGCGATCGAGCGTGCTGGTGTTGACGGCCACGCTCGCGACGGCGCCAGTAAAGAGGATCGGTGCGGTCTCACCGGCGGCGCGGGAGACCTCCAAGATAACGCCGGTGAGAATCCCGGAGACGGAGTTCGGCAGGACGATCGTCCGGATGGTCTGCCACTTGGTCGCCCCCATATTCCAGCAAGCTTCACGGAAGGACATGGGCACCGCAGCGAGCGCCTCCCGTGTCGCTGTCACGATGACTGGAATCGTCATCACGGCGATCGTGCAGGCTGCAGCGAGCAGGCTTTTGCCCATTCCGAGGGTCAGGACGAAGGCGCCGACACCGAACAGAGCGTGGACGATCGATGGGACTCCGGCAAGGCTGGTTACGGCCATGCCGATGGCGCGAGTTAGCCAGTTGTCCGGGGCATACTCGTTCAGGTAGATTCCAGCGAGGATACCAATTGGGGCGACGATGATGAGCGAGACGATGACCAGGTAGAATGTCCCCATCAGCGGCAGCCAGATGCCGCCGGTCTTGCCTAGCGGACCCGGGTTGTCCCAGATGTAGCTGGGGGAGAGGACTGGCCAGGCTTTGACAAACAGATAGATGATGATCGTCAGCACCGGGATGATGAGCGCTAGCGCCGCGCTGAGCATCAGCGCACGTGCGATCTTCTCCTTGAGGAGCTTCTTGCGCTCAAAGTTGCTTGCCGTGAATGGGTGATCGGTGGCTTCCATCTATGAGTTCTTGTTTTTTACACCCTTGATGACGAGGTCGGAGACCACATTGATGATCACGCTGATCAGCAGCAGCACGATGCCGATGACGAACAACATCATGTAGTGATCGTCACCGTGGGCGGTGTCCGGCATCTCGGAGGCGATGGTGGCGGTCAGTGCCTTAGCACGTTCGAAGAGGAAGGTGAAATTGAGGAATTCGTCCCGGCTCGGAATATTCTCGGTGCCGCCCGAAGCCATCCAGACAGCCATCGTTTCGCCGACGGCGCGACCAACCCCCAGCATCGAGGCGGCGAGTAGGCCATTCTTGGCGGCGGGGAAAAGGACCCGGTAGACAATCTCCCAGCGGCTCGCGCCAAGGGCGAGGGCCGCTTCGCGGTAAGAGTCGGGCACGGCCCGGAGGGAGTCCTCACTAATCGAGACGATCAGGGGAATCGCCATCATCGACACCATGAGGGACGCGTTCAGGAGGTTGACGCCAATCTCCACATTAAAGATCTTTTGGATGAGCGGCCCCATAATGACCAGGCCGATGAACCCCCAGATGATCGAGGGGATGGCAGCGAGGAGTTCGATCAGTATCTTGAGGGTTTCTTTAACTTTGCCGGTAGCAAATTCGGAGATGTAGACAGCCGCGGCCAGTCCTAGCGGCATCGCGATGAACATACTCACAACGGTCACGGCGAAGGTGCCGTAGAGGATCCCGGCAGCCCCGTATTTTGCCTCGTTGCCCTCCGCGGGGTTCGGCAGCCAGCGGTTCTCGAAGAAGAACTCTCCCCAATCCACCCGGTGGAGGATCGGCCACGCCTCACGGAAGATGAAGAAGAAAATCGCTACGACGAAGAGGATGGAACTCCAGCCGCTAACGTAGATGACTCCCCGGATCAGGGGCTCGGCACTGTCAAGTAAACGGGAGCCGAGCGCCCTGATAGATTTTTTTCCGGAGGCCATCGTGAGTTTCTAGAGGGGCTAGCGAATGCTCGGATCTACTTGTATGGGACGAAGCCCTGCTCGGCGACGACTGCCTGTCCGGCATCACTCTTGATCCAGTCGAGGTACTCCTTGGTCTTCCCGGTCGGTTCACCGACGGTGTAGATGTAGAGCGGGCGGGCGATCGGGTACTTCTTGGCTTTGACGTTTTCGATCGTCGGCTCGACGGGTTCACCGCCATCTTCGGAACTGATTAAGAGCCAGCCGACTTCGTCGATCTTGTAGCTCATGCCGCTGTATCCGATAGCGGACGGGGTGGTGACGCAGCTCTCGACCACGGCGCTCGATCCCGGAGAGGCGGCGGTGTCGGCCTTGTATTCGTTGCCCGATCCGAGGACGGCTTTCTGGAAATACCCGTAGGTGCCAGAACTGTTGGAGCGGCCGAAGCGCTTGATCTCAGCGTCGGCTCCTCCCACCTGGTTCCAGTTCGAGATGCTTCCACCTTCGGCCCAGATCTCCTTGAGTTGTGGGAGGGAGAGTGATTTGACCGGGTTGTCCTTGTGCATGTAGACGGCGATGCCATCCCAACCGACAATGTGTTCGACCGCGTCTGTGCCGGTTGCTGCTTTGATCTTCTCCGCCTCGCTGTCCTTGATGGCACGGCTGGAGTGGGCAATCTGGGCAGTGCTGTCGATCAAGGCTTTGAAGCCAGTGCTGGAGCCTTCCCCAGCGATGGAGACGGCGACGTCTGGATCGACTTGCTTGTAGGCATCAGCCCAAGACAGCCCGACTTGGAGCATCGTATCCGAGCCTGCGACGTTGATCGTGGTGCCCGCATCGCTGCCGCGACCGCAGGAGCTGAGACTGAGCGCCACGAGACTCGCGGCGGAGAGGAGGATTGGAAATTTCATTTTCATTCTGATCGTGCTTCTATTAGGATTTCGGGTTGGCCAGCGAACTGTCGCATGACCCAGTGTCTCAATAGCTAGACAGATTGGGGGTTTAATCTAAGAGGATCGCGTGACGGTTCCGTCACAGAGTAACCGATTACTAGTCGTCTTGACCCGGTTGTTCGAAGGGAACCATGTGACGAATCCGTCACATTCCGCCGGTGCCCGGGCCCGGGTAGCCCAGGTTCTGACCGCTGACCGCTGACCGCTGACCGCTGACCGCTGACCTCTGACCTAGGCGAGCAGCCTAGAGGCCATGGCGATCGCCAGATGCGAGAGCGCCCATGCCAGGGCGGCGGCGAGCACTGTGAGCGTGACGAGTTCTGCCACCTGGATCCAGAAGATGGTGAGCCGGTCGCAGCCGATGTGGAACATCGTCGATCTCTCCGCCTTGCGGATGCGCAGCGAGAGGAGAATCACCAGGGCGACGAAGAGCCCGGTAGTTACTAACACAAGCAGAAAGCTAGCATCGAAGAAGCGCTTGAGCTGGAAGACGATCCCCATGAGTTCCGCGATGACATCCTCGGGCACGAGCAACTGGGTAGTCTCCGCGACGCTGTAGCGCCCACTGATCAGGGTGCGGTCTTTCTCCGAACGTGGGGCGGCGATGATCGAGGTCACTGGCAGTTCTGAACGAGTGGAGTGGAAGTGGAACGATCCGATATTCTCCGCGGTGATCTCATTGTAGGTGACGACGGCCGGGTTGGCGGTGATTCCCTCCTCGCTGCGTTCGGAGACATATCCCGACTGCTCCGGGTCGGCGAGATCGGTGTGTCCGTGTCCGATGCCCGCGATCACCCAGGCGGTCTTGAGGTCGACGAAGACGGCGTGGTCGTCTGGTGTTCCAGCCCGCGCCAGCACTCCAACGACCGGCATCTTCAACGGGTAGGCGCCCGCCAGATTGATCAGTGAGGCCTCGTCAGAGAGGAGGCTGTCACCGGTTGCGAGCTGGAGTTCTTCGGCCGCTGCAGCCCCGAGGACCGCATCGCCGAGCTTGAGTGGTAGGGTGCCGCTCGCAGCTCCGAGCCCGCGCAGGCGGAAGTAGTCGATCGTGGTGCCCACGACCGGCTTCTCCCTTGCGGAATGGCCAAGGAGCAGCGGGATCACCTCGGCGCGTCCGTAGGCGCGCAGATCGTCGAGATCGTGTGCGGTGATCGCCTCTGGAGCTCGGCCTTTGAAATAGAGGCTCGCTAGGACTAGGTCGAAGCGGTCGCCCTTCGCGCCGACCAGCAGCGGGGTGAGCCTGGCGCGCTGGCCGAGCTCGTCCTCGTAGTGAAGGATCAGGTGGTGCAGCGCGAGCGGGAGGAAGATGGTGATCGTGAGACAGGCGAGCAGGATGATCGACTTCAGTTTGTTGAAGGCGATATAGCGCAAGGTGAGTCTGATGATGCCGCTCATGCCCCGAACTCCTCCCCGACATCGATGCTGCGTTCAAACCTATCCAGGATGGCGTGCTCGTGGGTCACCATCAGGAGCGTCGCCCCATGTTGTTCTGCTAGAGAGCAGATCAGGTCAGTGACTGCGAGGGCGTTCCCGCGGTCCAGATTCCCGGTCGGCTCATCGGCGATGATCAGGCTCGGCTGCGCTGCTAGGGCGCGACAGATGGCGACCCGCTGTTTCTCGCCCCCGGAGAGCTGGCCCGGATGGCGTTTGAGTTTGTCTCCGATCCCGAGCAGATCGGCCAATCTGCGCGCGGTGTCTCTGGCGGCCTGGTCGAGCGACAGGCTCGAGTTGATGAAGTAGGGCAGCAGGACATTCTCCTCGACGTTGAGGTAGTCGAGCAGGGCGAATTCCTGGAAGATGAAGCCGACCTGGGAGATGCGGAAATTGCGCCGGGCGCGGTCCCCCATTTCGTAGAGCTTGTGCCCCCCCACCTCGATCTCTCCGGCCGCCGCAGGGAGGATCCCGGCGATCAGATGGGCGAGGGTCGTCTTGCCGCAGCCGCTAGTGCCGACAAAAGCGACCCGTTCCGCGTCGGCAATGTCCAGCGCGTCGACTCGCATCCGGAACGCCGAGTCGGGGTATTTGAATTCGAGTTCTCGTATCTTGATCAGAGTCCGACGGTGGTGGAGGGGCGGCGAAGATTCAAGTGCTGCGTGCGAGGGGCAGACTAGAAATCATCGCTGGGCTGCATGGTCTTGGGATCGAGTCGATCCTGTTTCGCGACTGCGACACCGGTGATCCTCCAGCCCTCTGGCTTTCGCGTCAGCCGGTAGTCGGCTCGGTATTCGTTCACCCGCCGGTGGATGTGCTCGAAGTGTTTCACCAGTCCGTGCACCCGCCAGTGGCAATCGATCTCGAAGCGTTCGGCCGTGCCATCGGGTGCTGGATCGATCGCCTCGGCAGCGCTCTCGAGGACTTCGACCTCATGGACTTTGCAGACTGCAGCGCTCTTATCGACGACCAGGAGGCTCTGGTAGACTTCCGCATAGATATCGTCCAGCAGGGCGCCGTCGACACTCTGGGCCAGCACATCGTAGACCTGATCTTCGGTCTCGTAGTCGAAGGCCCGGTAGAGGTTCGCCTGCAGCGCTCTGAAGGTCTCGAGGGCTTCCGCTTCGGTGATCCCCGCGACTGTCCCGCCGCTGCTGACGGCGGCCGGGCGCAGCAGGAAGGCCAACGACATCGCGATCGCGAGTCCTCCGATGCGGAGCGGCATCCCCAGTTTTTTCAGTCCACCGCCAAGGAAAAATGCGATGCCGGCGACGGCGGCGATCAGTGAGGCGGCGGGGAACTTCGACGGGGGCGCTGCTGCCGCGTCCGGGTCTCGGCTCAGTTCATCTTGTGTGATCACATTGATCGATGGGACCTGTTTCGAGCGGCGGTGCCAGTAGAACTCCGGCTCTTCGGGCGAGAAGAAAATGAAGTCCTCTTTCTTGTCGACGAACATCATCATATCGAACTCCTGGGGGTTCTGATCGGCATCGACCAGGTCGCCCCATCCGCCATCCGGCGCAGGTGGGTAGATCCCCCAGCGAAATCTCATCCTCTGCGGGGGCGAGTCGGCCGGATAGTGCAGCACAATGCGGGCCTCGACGAAGTCGATGATCTCGCCCAGATGCTTTGCCTGCTCCATTGGTTGCAGGCGGAGCTTTTGCATCCGGGGCCGGATGCGCACGCCGTCGATCTCGATCGGGCAAGTCTGATCGAAAAATTCTTCAATCGCCTCATACCTGGAGGCCGGATCAGGCCAATCGTCCTGATTCTCCAGGGTGAGATCTTCCAGTGGTGGGCAGAGAAATGTCGGTAGCCAAGGTTCGACGACGAGGAGATTCCCATCCAACTCAATATCGATTGCGATGTTGGTGCTGATCGGCAGATGGCCGTCGGCTTGACGGGGTGCAAGCGTAAGAACTATCGCTAGAAGGCAGATAATAAGGGGTTTGTGTGCAATTTTCATGGCGTGCCTCGGGTGGAGCGAATTAGTTCATATATCTTAACAAATTCATTGTAAAGCGACCAGTTCTTCTGATAATGAGGTGAACTCACGCTAGCGATGGCCAGAAAGCGAACTGAAATCACGCAGGTTTCCTCAGTCATGGGGACGAGCCTAATCATGACTCTCTGCATTGTCGTCGGTGGATGTGGCGCTTTCAAGCGAGGTGGAGATGAGATTGGGGATGGGTTCTTAACCGAGGGAGGATGGGATCCATTCGCCAACAGAGAGCGGACGCTCGAACCAGATTGGGCGCTTGATGAATCGCTCGATCCGGAGTTGATGGAGCCTGTGCCGGATGGGCGGTCCGCTGCCGAACCGATCGTGGTGGTCGAACCGCGCCAGGCGTCTGGCACGGCGAATCGCCTCGAGGATCTCTTCAAGCGTGGGGATTACCGCGTCGCTCTAACCGAAGCTGAGAAACTGCGTGCCAGTTCAGCGTCGGGCTCGGCGGATCGCGACGTGGCCGATTTTGTCGCAGGTGCGAGCAATTACTACCTCGGGCGGTTCCGGGACGCGCAGTCGTTCTTGGACTCGCATGTTAAAAATTTCCCGCGGAGCCGGCACCGCGAGAGCGCGCTCTACTATCAGGCGAGCAACCGGGTTCGGCTGTTGCAATGGAGGGTCGCTGGCGGGATGCTCGACCGCTACATCGCGAGCTATCCCGAGTCTCTGCTTTTGGAGTTTGCCTTGTTCGACCGCGCGACCTGTCACTTCGGTCTCGGGGAGCGAGAAGCCTGTCTCAAGGTGGTAGGGCGGCTCGAACGCCAGTTCATCTACTCCAAGATCCGGGACCGCGCCTTGGCGCTGAAAGGGGACGTCCTGCAAGAGGCGGGTGATCTATCGGCCGCACAGGCGGCCTATGTCGAAGCGCGGGAGGCGGCGAAGGAGTTGAAGCACCCGGATCTTGAGGCGCGCTGCCTCGCGAATCTCACTGCAGTGGCTGCGGCTAGGGGGCAGAACGATGTCGCGCTCGGGTACTACAAGAGCTTCTTTTCCGAGCATGCCGACAGCAAGTATGCGACCAAGGCGGCGCTCGGGGGGATGCCCGCTCTCGTCGCCAAAGGGGAGGGGGTGAGAGGCCTGTCGACCCTCGAGCGGCTCCTGCAGGAACTGCCGGCGTCGAGCGATGCATCGATAATTAAGGACACCTTGGGCGAGTACGCCAAGTTCTACCGCGAGCAGCACGGGGCAGAGCAGTTGCTCCGCCAGCTAGGCGATCTGTCGAGCGCGCCAGCGGGGAGCGAGCGCCTGAAGGAGCAGTTGGTGATCGCGCGCCTAGAGGCACTCGAGACCTACTTCCCTGAGCGGGAGGCGGAGATCCGCGTGTTCTACAAACAGATGCGCGCACGCTTCCAGCCTGCCGATCTCTCGTCAGAGAACGTTCTCAAGATGGCCGACTACATCGCCGCAGGTGATCCTGCCGGCGCCGTCGTGTGGTACGAGAGTGCCCTCGCACGCGGTGGGACAAGGCACCGCGCACGCGCGACGCTCGGCCTGGCCAACGCCCAGGCTGCGATTGGGCAAGTGCGGGAGGCCGAGATCGGTTACAGGAAAGTCCTCGAGACCTTCGGTAGCCCGGAGCTGGCGGAGGAGGCGACGATCGGAATCGCGCGCATCGCGCAGCAGAAAAAGGACTGGAGCAGTACTGCCCAGCACTGGAAGAGCTACCTCGACCACGCCGATTGGAAACGGGCTCGCGATGAAGCTGGTCGCGGCCTAGAGCTGGCAGAAGCGAATGGCGGAAAGCCCAGCGCTCCAGGGCAGGATGAGGTCCGGCCGCTCCGCCCAGCGCCCAGCGACCCCCTGGCGATCGGATTGGCAGAGGCAGAATCTCTTGCAGCGGCGGGCAAAAAAGACGCGGCTTACCACTCGCTCGATCGGATGCTGCAGACGGTTGGTCCGGCAGAGCGCTTACCAAAGTCCTCGACGGTTCCACTGCGCAAAGCGCAGATGATGCACGAGGACCTGGCGATCGAACTAGGGAAATGAGGGCGGTGGCGGGAGGGGTCAGCCCTCTTCGCCGGCTGGTTCGACTGGTTCGGCTGGTTCGGCTAGAGCATCGGCGGCGAGGACTTCTTCACGTTTGCCCATCGCCAGCGCTAGCCACTGTAGATCCTCAGAATGGTCGAGCACAACCTTGACGACCATCGTCAGTGGCACGGCCAAGAACATCCCGACCAGTCCCCAGACCCATCCCCAGAACAGGACGGAGAGGATAACGACTGAGGTCGAGAGACCGAAGCGCTGCCCCATCAACATCGGCTCGATGAAGTTGCCAAGCACCATATTGATGAAGAGGTAGCCAAGCAGCACGAAGAGGGCGGTCGTGGGGGAGTGGTCGACGAGCGCCAGGATTGCCGGTGGGAAGCTGGCAATGATTGAACCGATCGCGGGGATGTAGTTGAAGATGAAGGCGACCAGCGCCCAAAGCACCGGGAAGTTCACGTCCAGAGCCCAGGTCAGGAGCCCTGCGAGGATCGCGGTGATCGTGCTGATGGCGGTCTTGATGCCGAGGTATTTCTGCAGGTCCTTGGCAGTGCTTTGGAAACGCTCGAGGTCGGGGCCACGGGCTCGGTGGATCGCGGCGAGCTTGCGGCGGAAGCCGCCCGCCTCCGCCAGGAAGAAGATCATGACGATCACGATGAAGACGAAGTCCTTGGCGACGCCGATCGTCTTGCCCAGGAAGGTGAGCAGCTGTTTCACGCCGCCCTCGATATACTGGTTGATCTTCTCCTGCTCGAGCTCGAACTTCATGTTGTGCTCCTCTTCGAAGCGCGTCCGCCACTCTTCGGTCTTGGTGGTAATTTTGTACTGGTAGTCGTTTACTTTCCCTTGGAACTCGTTGACGAGGTTGAATGAGACCAGGGCGATCGGGCTGATAATCCCGACATCGACTACGATCGTCAGCAGGACGGCGGCAAACCTGGGGACGCCCCAGGTGCGCAGGACCCGAAGAATTGGTAAGCTCAACACCGAGAGGAAGAATGCGAGGACGACGGGGACGAGCAGCGGGGCGGCCGCCTTGAGCCCCCCGATGATGATGACGATGCTGGCGAGCGCGAAGAGCACGCGAACGCCGTCCCGCTGGTTCTCGTTTGACGGTTCCTCCATGTGCTCGCTATTGTCGGACAGCTAGGCGTCGAAACAACTAAAAATCACCAACTGCAATGAACCGGATACTTGATCGAGGGGAAAACTATCAGCAGTTGAAAGGACTGCCCGCCCTCGCCGGAATCGCGGCGTTCCCAGACGCGATCTCGAAGGGGCTTTCGATCGACGAGTGTGTCGGCCGGCTGAAACGCTACCGCTATGCGCTGAAGCGCCTGCACCAGATCTTCAACGACCACATTACCTCAGAGCCGATCTACGAACTCAAGATGGTCTTCAGCCTGCACAGCCACTACTGTGCTGAGCATGTCGCGGCGCTGGGGACACGGGTCGGCGAGATGCGCGAGCCTCCGCTCGGTCTCGATCGCGTGCCTGATTCGAGGCTCGGACTCCTATTCGACGAGATCGTCGGGCAGCGGGACACCACCCAGCGGATCGAGGCGATCTATGGCCTGGTCCTCCCAGCACTGGTGCGCGCGATGGATCGGCACATCGACGAGACGAATCCGCTCGCCGATCACCCGAGTGTCCGGGTTTGCCGCTTTGCGCTCCTCGAACTGCGCGAGATGCTCGACTACGGGGAGCGGGCGATCGGATGCCTCAGAGAGGCAGACGCATCGGGGCGCAGCGCCTGGATCGATTCCCTCAGCTCCCTGCTTGCCCAAGCCGGAGGCATCGATGGGACAGAGCCGGTCCCCGGGCACCTGGCGGGTGTCACGATTGCGCCGATGTGTTCGGCAGAACCCTATGAGTATGATCTCGAAGTGAGACGCGACGGGCGTTTCGGTGATCCTTTCAATATGGGGGTCAACGCTGAGATCTTCCTCCATACCGAGGGATTCGATCCCGCTGCGAAGGTGTTGATGTTGTACTTCAAGCGCCTGCGGGAGATCGATGTGCCTGAGATGATGGCCGGCATCATCGCCCAGACCCCGGACAAGCCGTGGGACTACTACCGGGAGATGACCCGACAGCTCTGGGACGAGGCGCGCCATGCGATGATGGGGGAGGTCGGGTTCGTCTCCCTCGGGATCGACTGGACCAGGATCCCGATCAACTTCACCTGGTCGCGCTCACTGAACCTGCAGCTGACGCCGATCGAGCGCCACGCAGTACTCTACTTCATCGAGCAGGGGCTGATGCCGAAGAGCGGCAAGCGGCACGAGTGGGAGGTCGGTGTCGCTTCACAGAACCCGCTCGCCGCAACCTTCCAAGATTACGACTGGGCAGACGAGGTGCTGCACGCTCAGATCGGTCGCAACTGGTATGTGAGTCAGTTCGAGTCCGCGAAGGAGGCGATCGACTACGGTGATGAATGCTGGACGCGTGCGCTGCTCGACTGGGGGCGGTGGCGCGATGACGGGCTCACAGATCACCGCAACTGGTGGCCAGATCTGTATGCTGAAGCCTGCCAGCTGGCAGGGATCGAGCCACGTGAAGACATCCTCGCCTACGCGGAAACCTACGAGGGAAAGCGCGCGGACTTGAAAGCAACCGTCCCGATGGAGTAGCGAGGGGTGGGGCTGCTCTGGTTGCTTTGCTCGAGGGCCTTCATAGCGGACTGGAACGATCGGCCGATCGGGTTGGCGCCCATGAACTCAACGCCCCCTCCACCCGCAGTTCTGGTGGGAAAACGATGCTTTACTTGTGTGAATGATCTCCTAGTTTTGCGGTTTATGAAGTCCCTTCCCTCTACCCTCCTCCTCCTTCTCCTCCACCTCGCCCTTTCGAACGCGCAAGAGGCGGCCAAGCCGAGCGCGGCCTGGGGGCATGTCGGGTCCGACCTCAAACCAGACCCGACGATCACATTCGGCCGCCTGGGAAATGGACTGCGCTACGTGATCCTGCCGAATCCGGAGCCGCCGGATCGCACGAGCTTGAGACTCTACGTCGACGCCGGATCGCTGATGGAGACGGAGTCGCAGCGGGGGCTCGCGCACTTCATCGAGCACATGGCATTCAACGGGACGAAGAACTTCCCCGGCGGGAAGATGGTCGAGTATTTCCAGCGGCTTGGGATGTCGTTCGGTGGGGACACCAATGCTCACACCTCGTTCAAGGAGACCGTCTACAAGCTCGAGCTGCCGAAACCAGACGAGAAGATGCTCCGCGAGGGGATGCAGCTATTCCGCGACTACGCTGACGGCATGCTTCTCGGCCAGGATGAGATCGAGAAGGAGCGTGGCGTCATCCTCAGCGAGAAGCTGAGCCGGGACTCGCCCGAGAGCCGGACGATGGAGGCCGCATTCGACTTCGCCCTGCCGGACTCGATCATCAGCAAGCGGCTGCCGATCGGGACGAGGGAGGTCATCAAAGGCGCTGATCGCGATACCTTTGTCGATTTCTACAAGAAGTGGTATACCTCTGATCGCATGGTGCTGGTCGCGGTGGGGGCAGTCACGCCAGAGAAGCTGGTGCCGCTGATCGAGGAGTATTTCTCATCGATGAAGAAGCCAGATCCACAGATCCCGGATCCAGACCTTGGCAATGTGACACCCGGGCGAGGGGTGATCACCAAGATCCATTACGAGAAGGAGGCGTCTTCGACAGACATCGGCATCGAATCTGTCCAGCCTTGGAAGCACGTCCCCGACAGCTCGGCCACGCGCCTATCTGATCTGCGGATCGGCACCGCGAACTGGATCATCGGGCGTCGTCTCGAGAAGCTCGCCAAGAAGGAGGGCGCGCCATTCCTGCGCGGTTCCGCCTACGAGATGGGATTTCTCGATTTTGTCCGCTTCGGTGGCATCTCGCTCAGCTGCAATCCAGACACCTGGGAGGGCGCCTTGCAGGTGGCCGAGCAGGAACTGCGGCGCGCGCTCCAGTTCGGCTTCACCGCTGCCGAGATCGAGGAGGCGAATGCCGACACTCTGACGGCCTACAAGGAGGCAGCCGAAGGCGCCGAGACAAGGCTCTCCCGATCGTTGGCAGACGGGCTCGTCGACGAACTCGCTGATCAGATCGTGTCGACCAGTCCAGCACAAGAGTTGGTTTGGGTCTCGGCGGCGCTGGAGGAGATCACTGCGGAGAACTGCCTCGAGGAATTGCGCAAACTCTGGTCAAATACCGAAGACTTGCAGATTTTCGTCGGCGGCAACCTCAAGCTTGCGGATGGCGAGAAGAAAATCTCGGAGGCCTTTGCCAAGAGCCGCGCCGTCGAAGTCGAGGCGCCGGTCGAAGAGGAGCAGAAGGCATTTGCCTATACCGAATTCGGCTCGCCGGGCAGGGTCGTGGCGGAGAAAGTCCACGAGGATCTCGGGCTCACGCAGCTCAAGTTCGCCAACAACGTGCGGCTCAACTTGAAGCCGACAGAATTTGAGAAGGGCGTCATCCGCATCTCGATGCGCCTCGGCTCAGGCGAGCTGACGCTCCCCAAGGATGCGCCGGGTCTCTCGATGGTGGCCAGCAGCGTCTTCTCCCCCGGTGGCCTGGTCGAGCACAGTGCAGACGAACTGCAGCGGATGTTCGCAGGCAAGGTCGTCGGTGCTTCCTTCGCGGTCGACGAGGATGCGTTCGTCATGAGTGGGAAAACCAACGCCGAAGACTTTCTGCTCGAGTGCCAGTTGATGTGTGCCTACCTGACCGCCCCCGGCTATCGCGAAGAGGCGCTACGCCAGTTCCAACAGCAACTCGATCGCCTCTACACCCAGCTGACGCATTCGCCGCAGGGGGTCATGGCCAACCAGGTGGAGAAGCTGATCTCGGGGGGCGACTACCGCTTCGGATTCCCTTCCGAGGATGAACTTCGGGAGCGCAACCTGGACGAGGTGAAGGCCTGGTTGTCGGAGCCGCTGGCAAAGGCTTACCTGGAGATCGGCGTGGTCGGTGATTTCGAGCCGGAGATGGTCATCGAGGCGATCTCGGCAACCTTCGGCGCCCTCCCGGAGCGGGCGGACTCGAAACCAGAGTATGCAGAGGCGCGGAAACTCGCGTTCCCCTCTGGTGTGAGCGAGACGATCGAGTTCGAGTCTGAGATCCCGAAGGGGAACTCCCTCGTCTACTGGCCGACTGATGATATCTGGGACATCAGCAAGACACGTCGCCTGAGTGTCCTCGGATCGGTACTCGGCGATCGGCTGCGCGCGAAAGTCCGTGAGGAACTCGGCGAAGCCTACAGCCCGTATGCCAGGAACATTCCGAGCTCGACCTACCGGGGCTATGGCAAACTCTTTTCGATGGTGACGGTCGATCCCCCGCAGGCGGAGATGATCATCGATGTCGTCGCGGGGATCGGGAGTGATCTCAGCCAGAAGGGGATCGATAGCGACGAGCTCGAGCGGGCGATCTTGCCACTGCTATCAAGTATCGAGCGACAGCTCCGCACGAACGAATACTGGCTCGAGACGGTGGCGCTGAGTTCCCAAGAATTTCCTCAACGACTCGATTGGGCTCGCAATATGCAGGACGACTACAAGTCGATCACGGTCGATGAGGTCAACGCTCTCGCGGAGCAGTACCTGGTGGATGAGAAGGCTGTGAAGCTGATCATCAAGCCGACAAAGTGACGGGCGGAAGCCGGCCTAAGCACCGCTCGCCACAGCGATCTCCTTCAGGTACTGGTAGCTGTAGAGGCCGGTGTTATGCCCGTCACTGAAGCGGAACTGCACCGCGTATCCTCCGACAATCTCCCATCCGACGACCGTCACGCCCGGGAATTCCTTCGGCCCCTGACCGCCTCCGATCAGTTGCCCCATCAGGTCGCGCTCACCGACATTCTCGGCGCTGGGCGAGAATTTCCGCAGATGTTCCATCGGGTAGTAGCTCTCGCTACCGTCCGCCCAGAGGATGGCGATCTCTTCGCCAATCGCTTGGATGCTGGTCGGGGTCGGCATGGAATTTTGGGTGTCGGACATGGCGGTCTTGGGCTAGGGGTAACATGGAAGACGCCCCAGACCAGAACTCAATTAGAAAATGCACAACCACCCAGAGGCGGATGCTGACGAGAAACTCGATTGGGCGATCTCCCGATCGCGGGCACTCGGCCTGCGCAGGACGAAGGCGCTCGATGCACTCCTGAGGGTCCTGATCGAGGCGAAGAACCCGCTGAGCCTAGCCGATCTGGCTGACTCTAACGGCCTGCGTGATCGCTGCGACCGGGCAACCGTCTACCGCCTCGTGACGCGCCTCGACGAGAAGGGGATCATCCGTCGTATCGGCCTCCACGAGAGATCATCATACTATGTCTTCCTGTTTCCGGGAGAGCACCACGATTATCTGATTTGCACCGACTGCGGGAAGATCGATCCGGTTGATCTCGACTGCCCGGTCGCAGAACTCGAGGAGGAGGTGATGCGCAAGAGCGGCTACAAACAGATCTACCACGAACTCGAATTTTTTGGTCAGTGTCCGGACTGTATCGGCTGAGGTGTCCGGCCATGCTGCGATCCGCAGGCGGGTGGGCACGCTTCGTCCTCCCAGACCGGTGACTCGGTGGCCCTGCGGTGGCGGTCAGCATTTTAGGTTTACAAATCGAATCGGGGCGCGTTACTTCCCGCCACTCCTCCATCCGGAGCCAGGGTGGCGAAATTGGTAGACGCGCCAGATTTAGGATCTGGTGAGCTTAGCTCGTGCAGGTTCGATTCCTGTCCCTGGTACTCTCCGGATCGGATCAGCGCGCTACCACTGCCCGTCGAGAGCTTTAGCGGCTGCCTTGCGGATCATTTCCGGATAGTCAGAGGAAAGGAACCAGACCCCGGCCTGCTCGGTGGACTCTAGTCCCCGCTGGCCTGCCGGGAGGTCTGTCCGCATCAGAAAAACCATGTCGCTGCTCGTCCACGGGTGCCGGTACCAATAGTGGTGCCCGGTAATATCAAATCCCCGCACCTCCTGGCCGAATGAGACGTCGATGATCTCTACATTCTCGAGTTGCTTTCTGGCCACGAAGGCCTCTTCCTCGTCCTCTGCCCTCCGGGTCCCGGCCCGGTCGAGTCCGCCCATAAAATTCTTCCCTGCCTGGAGGGCATTGTCGGCATCTGACGATGTGATCACGACGAGCTCTGCCAATTCACTGATCGGCTCCAGGCGCTCCAGAAAGGTATCCACCGGGACGTCAGCCGCCGCGAACGCGACGGCACCCAATCGGAACCGCCGTCGCAGGGAGGTGGCGTCGAGCTCCGGTGCCGTCTGTCTCAGCTCGTATAGAGCTTTCGATGTCACCCGCCCGCCCGCACTGTATGCCAGCACGTTGATGTGCTTTGCGTCTGTGTGCAGCGCAAGCAGCTCGAGCAGGCGCCTGAGGGCTGTCGAGGATTCGAGTGCACGCTTAACATCGACACCAACCATGTAGTTCAGAATATCTTGGTGGGATGGCCATGCGAATGCCACCCCGACAAAATCTCGCCCAGCAAAGTGATCAATCTCGGCCGTCAGGCTCACAGAATTGGTGAAATCCACCTTGGTCCCGTGGACGTAGACGATGACCTCTTTGTCCACTGCTCGTGCGAGCTCGGAGTTGATGCCGTCGATGAATGCTTTGACCCCGGGTGAACGGAGCGGGTCGGGAACGGTCTCCGAGACCGGGATCGCTGCCACGGGAGCCACAGCCGTCACCACCAGCGGCGTCGCTTCGCCCCCTTCGCCTCCCTCTGCAAGCGAGGCTCGCACCACATCCTTCCAAGACGCCCCAAGCCGACCGAAGCGAATCGTCGCCCTGCCTAGATGCAGCCTAGAATCCAGCACGTTCTGGTAGGTCACCATGTCCCTATCGGTTGATGGCAAGCGGTTCGTCGCGTAGAAAACCGGGATTTCCGGAGATCGATGCTCGCTGCCCAGGTGGGCAAATGGATCGATCTTCCCAACCGAGTAGATCACCGGGGTCGGCATCAAGGTCAGCGGTTTCGGAGCCCCACAGCCGACCAGGAACCCGACGCCAATCCCAAAAGCGATACGCAATCCGGATTGCCTCGTCATCATGTCCCCACCTAGCATCAAGCAATTCTGGGTCAAGGTGAATCGTCGGCTCAAGCAAGCAAGTTTTGGGTATGATGGGCTCTTGCATTTGCTGTGGCTCATCTTCTATTGGGAGGTCGCCGCGTTGGCCGCGCCTAGAAATTACTACCAACTATGCCAGATTCGAACCGTGCCCACTCCCGCATTGTCCTGTCTACCTTCGATGAGGAGCTCGTCGTAAAGGTCGTCACCGAATGTCGGGAAGCGGTCGGTGGGAGGGCAAATTGCGTGTTCGCATTCGTGAGCAGCGACTGGCAGCCGCACCTTGAGGATTTCCTAGAGATCGTGCAGATTCACGGGCGTTCGCCGCTGGTCATCGGAGGTTCTGCCGATGGCTTGATCGGTGTCGGTGAGGAAGATGAAAACGTCTCGGGATTCTCGCTGCTGTTCCTGAACCTGCCAAACACGGAAGTGCGATGCTGCGAGATCGGACAAGCAGAGGTCGAGCAGGCTGGTGGAGAGGGGTACTGGAGCGAGGTGACCGGGGTTAGCCCGGACGATGTCGCAGGATGGATCCTGTTGCCGAACCCGACAGAGATCGACGCCGAGGCTTGGTTGAAGAGCTGGAACTCCAGCTATGGCGGAGTGCCATGCTTCGGCGGTTTGGTGAGCGGGGGCCGGGAGCAGGAGGAGTTCTTCCTCATGCACAATGGTTCGGTGTCCGATGCTGGCGGGCTCGCGGTGTCATTCGTTGGTGGCGTGCGGCTGGGGGGGATCGTCAGCCAGGGCTGTCGCCCGATTGGTGACCCATACACGATCACCGAAGTGGACGACAACGTCTTGCTTGGGATCGCCTCCCGCGGCGCCTACGAGGTGCTGGAGGAGACCTTTGACAACCTCGCCGAAGAGGAGAAGGAGCGCGCCCAGCGGAACATTCTCGCCGGTCTCGCGATGGACGAGAATGTGGACGAACACCTCTGCGGGAGCTTCCTCGTCCGGAGCATCCTCGGTGGGGATCCCGAGGCGGGGGCGCTCGCCCTCGGTGCCTTCCCGCGCGTGGGGCAGACTCTACAGTTTCAAGTGCGGGACAAGGATGCGGCGGACGAGGAGCTGCGTCGGCTCTCTGAAGCCTACCAGCGCGATCAGGGCGAGCCTTTTGCCGGACTCGTGTTCACCTGCAGCGGGCGCGGGGCTAGGATGTTCGGGGTGCCGAATCACGATGCAGGTGTCATCGAGGATACTTTCGGTAAGGTGCCGGTCGCAGGGTTCTTCTGCAATGGTGAGATCGGTCCAGTAGGCGGGACGAATTTCGTGCACGGCTTCACCGCTTCGGTGGCGTTGTTCATGAATGCTTGACCTCGGGGCGGGAGATGGACTACTCGACCCACGGCCTCGCCTGCTTGATCGCGAGGCTGCCGTCTGCGAGAGTCTTGAATTCGATCTCCATCGCGAACCTGGAATTGCCTCCATACTTGTTACGGAAGTGGCTCTGGATCCGCTTCATTTTCGGCACTAGC
>Ga0316197_10000444_pt1 | contig 28749 bp, 26 predicted proteins | sample OudBiesiAoxic_MG_FD_204939 | JGI IMG/M metagenome (GOLD analysis project Ga0316197, IMG submission 204939) | Coastal sediment microbial communities from Oude Bieten Haven, Netherlands - site A oxic | ecosystem: Environmental > Aquatic > Marine > Coastal > Sediment | place: Netherlands... | reverse complement strand
CCCGATGCCGGATCCCCGCAATATCAAAGCCCGCCAACTCATTCAGAAGGTCGCACGTGTCGGGTCTGCCGGCGAACCTGCCGACCGCAACCGCCCGATCAAACCCAATCACACCCGCTGCGACCGCGTCCTCAACATCAGGCAGTTCCTCGAGGTGTTTGGCGGTCGCGACCAGGTCCCGGGCCGTCTCCGGGGATACGTCGAGGCGGCCCCGCACCCACTCACCCAACGACCCACACCCCGCCCCCATCGGCGCCTGGCGCCGATCAACCTCACGCAACAGCCTCATCTGCGACGCCCGCTCTCGAGCAATCACAGCTTCACTACGAAGCAACTCCTGCACAATCGACTCGTTGGTGGCGGTCTCTACATCCATACCCGCAACCTATCAACCGGGTATGACACAAACCGGCGATCACGGATGAGAAATCTCAGAAATCTCGTGCCGGCTGGCTTTCGTGGGTCGCGGAACCGATTGACCCCCTCCGTCAGCAGCTCCGCCGCTGCCACCTCCCCCTGAAGGGGAGGAATCCGGAGGAGGGAGGGAGGAATCTGGCCAGGGGAGGAATCGGGGTGGGAGAGGCTCGCTCCATGGCAGGCCATGGGCGGGAGAAAGGAGCACCATGATCGATACGGGGTCGATTGCGGGGGCCGGTCCGGACATTCGCTCTTTGGTGAAGGAGACGGTGGGCGGGGCGGGGCCCGGTGACGTGTGGGCGGCATGGACGTCGAGCGAGGGCATCGCGTCGTGGTGGAATCCGCCGGAGACGAGAATCGACCTTCGTATCGGTGGGCCGTTCGAGCTGCTCTTCGCCATGGACCAGCCGGAGGGTCGGCGTGGCAGCGAGGGGTGTCAGTATCTGGCCTATGTCCCGGGTGAGATGGTGGCGTTCGCATGGAACGCTCCACCACATTTTGCGCTGCGTGAGACGAACACCTGCTTTGCGCCTGAACCCGAAGGCGGGCTCGGTCTCCACCGGGTTGAGGCAGGCATCATTCCGACCAACCACGCCAGCGTCGCGCTCGTCCGCCGCGTCGGCATGCGCAAGGAGGGATACAGCCCGCGTTATCTCGAGGTCAACGGCGAGTGGCGCGACCATGAGCGGTGGGCGATCACCGTCGAGGACTGGGAAGATGCATCGCCGCTCCAATAGTTGATGAGGTCGAGAGCGTCATGAGAACGTGACCGTCGCTACCGTCACGACATGCCCGAGACGACCACCGAGGAACGCCGGAACGCCCGAGTGATCCTCAACCGTTTGAAGAAGCGGTATCCGGATATCTCGACCGCGCTCGACTATGTGGATCCGTGGCACCTTCTCGTTGCGACCGTGCTGTCGGCGCAGACCACGGACGCCAACGTGAACCGCGTGACAGCCGTCTTGTTCGAACGGTGGCCGACACCCGAGGATCTTGCGGCCGCCAATCCGGAAGAGGTCGAAGAGGTTGTGTATGCGACGGGGTACTACCGGCAGAAGACGAAGTCGATCATTGCGCTGGCTGCAGATCTCGAGGAGCGATACGACGGGGTGGTTCCAGCCGATCTCGAGGAACTCGTCACATTACGCGGCGTCGGACGCAAGACCGCGAGTGTTGTGCTGGTTGAGGCCTTCGGGATCCCAGCGATCGCCGTCGACACCCATGTGAAGCGAGTGTCGAATCGACTGGGTCTCACCACGTCATCGGACCCGGTCAAGATCGAGTTCGAGCTCAGAGACCTCTACCCGGAACGGGACTGGGAAGGCGTCTCGATGCGGTTCATCCAATTCGGGCGGGATGTCTGTGACGCCAAGAAACCCGCCTGCGTCGGGTGCCCGCTGGCGGATCGCTGCCCGTATCCCGACAAGACCGTCGCATGATCCAAGCGTTCAGGCGGAGTCCGTACGATCGCGAGATCGTACGGATCGGCCTTCCCGCCCTTGGCGCACTCGCCGCAGATCCGCTTGTCTCACTTGTCGACACTGCGTTCATTGGCAGACTCGGCGCGGTAGCCCTGGCCGCAGTCGCGATTGCGTCGGCCATCTATGTGGCGGTGTTCGCCGTGTTCAACTTTCTCGAGTACGCCGTGACACCCCTGATCGCCCAGTCCATCGGGGCGGGGGATCGAGACGAGGCCGGACGGTTCACGACGGCAGCGCTCGCAATTTCCGTGGTGGGTGGTGTGATCGCCGCGGTTGCATTGATCGTGTTCAGCGAACCGCTGATCCGAGCGTTTGGAGCGGGGACGGAAGTCCTCGAGAGTGCAACGACCTATCTCCGAATCAGAGCACTTGGTGTCCCCGCCCTGCTCGTGATCCTCGTCGGTCATGGTGCGTTTCGCGGCTATCAGGACACCCGGACGCCCCTTCTTGTCACCCTCGGCCTCAATGCTGTGAACCTCGTGCTCGATCCGATCCTGATCTTCGGGCTCGATTGGGGTGTTGCCGGCGCCGCTTGGGCCACCGTGGTGGCTCAGTGGTTCGGCGCGGCATGGTTCCTTGCCCTGTTCTTCTGGACGCGTCGCACCGAGTTGGCGATCGGGTTCGGGCGGCCGCAGCGCGAGGCGATCGGCTCACTTGCCGGCGCGGGCAAGGCCCTGATCCTCCGCAACGCCTCGCTGCTCGCTGCGCTGACGGCGGCGACCTTCGTCGCTGCGAGGATCGGCACGGCGGCGGTGGCTGCCCACCAGATCGCGATGCAGCTGTGGATCTTCTTGGCGCTGGTGATCGACGCATTTGCGATCGCCGGGCAGGCCATCGTCGGGAAGGAACTTGGCGCCAACAACCTCGCGGTGGCCCGCGCCGTTTCGAACCGCCTTCTCGCGTTGGGCATCTCGTTCGGTGTCCTCCTTGCGCTCGTCCTCTTGCTCGTTTCGCCATGGCTGGGATCTTGGTTCACCTCTGACGAGGCGGTGCTGGTGGCGTTCGCGTCGATCCTCCCGATCCTGATCGTGATGCAGCCGATCAATGGAATCGTCTTCGTGTGGGACGGGATTGCCATCGGAGCCGCGGCGTTCTCCGTCCTGGCATGGAGCACACTCGCTGCAGCTGCCGCGGCGATCGGATTCCTGCTTGTTGTGATCCCGCTCGGGTGGGGTCTGGTCGGCGTGTGGGCCGGAATCGTGGTCCTGATGCTCGTGCGGGCTATGACCCTGTCGTGGTGGTACGGCTTCCGGTTCGCCGTGCCCGAACGAGATCCATCCCCTTCGTCTCCGGGAGCGCGAGGATCAGGGCCATGGAGATGAGGATGCCTGCGCCGAGAGAAGCGATGGTCTTCGGAAGGCCGATCCGGTCGATCAACACACCACCGACCAGGAACCCCGAGATACTTCCGAGGATCGCAACGTTTGTCACCCAGGCCGCCGACGTCGCCCGGACGCGAGTCGGGAACAGCTCGGCACGCATAGCGCCCAATGCGGGTGTCAGCATGGTCGCGCCCATGGTCGCAACGAAGATCGAAGCGGCCAGGAACCAGCCTGAGTTGAGGAGGTAGAAGCCGACGCCTCCGACGAGTCCGAGTACAAGAGCGACGAGGGCCGTCGGTTTTCGCCCCTTCTTGTCGGCCATGCGACCCCCGATGAGCAGGCCGAGAGCCCCAAGGCCGCTCGCCGCGATGAGAAGGAAGCGGGCAGCGCTGGCCTCCCACGCCAGGTCGTTGATGAGGCGCTCGAGCACGAAATCGAATGCGGGGGCAGAGAAGGCAGACACGAAGAACGAGACACCTGCGATCGGCCAGAAGTGTTTGCCCAATCCGAGGCGGAGCGCCGAGACGAATGAGATCGGTTTGCCCGGCCGGTACGCCCGGCTTTCCGGGAGGTACCGCATGAGCATCGGAATCGCGAGTAGGCCGAGGCCGGCGAGGGCGAAGAGAATTCGCCAGGCGGAATCCGCGCGTTCGGCAATTGGTAGCAGCAGGAGACCGGTGCCGACCCCCAGCGACCCGGCGAGTCCGTACAGCCCCATGCCGTAGCCGCGAATTTCAGGGCTCAGCTCTTCGGCGAGCAGAACCATGCCGATCGCGGCGACAGCGACCACGGAAACGCGCACCACCGACTGAGCGATCACATAGGCGGCGGTGGCAGGGACGAACGCCGTGAGAAGGCTTCCGAGAGACATCAATCCGAACGCGACGATGAGCGGGTCCTTGCGCCCCTTGCGGTCGGCGACGATGGAGAAACCAACGGCGGTGAGCGACACCGCCCGCACGATGGCAAACACGATGCTCATGTTCCCCTCCGTCAAGCCGAGGGACAACCTCGCATACGGGAGGGTGTGCGCCATTTCGGCACCGCCATAGCCGGTGATGAACGCAACGATCCCGAGCAGGAAGACGATCCTGCGATCGGATGCTGAGAATGGAATCGTGGGGTTGAGGAAGCGGGGGAGCGACATACGAACTGCCAAGAGGGGATTGGGACACCGGGAGCCTACCTCCCAGGTGGTCGAAGTCCGCGCGGGAACAAACGCCGGTCCGTTACCGTTCTCGCGGACTGAGGCGACTCGGAGGAACCCCTGAGCGAAGTCAACCTGATCGCGGCGGTGCTCGCGGGCGCCGCGTCCTTCCTGTCGCCGTGTGTCCTTCCGCTGCTGCCGGGGTATATCTCGCTGATGTCGGGCTACTCGATGCAGGACCTCTCCGAAGGCAATGTGTCGATGCGCCGTGTCGTCGGAATGACCGGCCTTTTTGTTCTCGGATTCACGCTGGTGTTCGTCGGTCTGGGAGCCACAGCCACCTCCATTTCGTCCTGGCTCGCAACACCGGTGTTCACCACCATCGCCGGGTGGGTGATCGTGGCCATGGGTCTCTTCATTGCCGTCACAGCCGTATGGACTCCGTCATGGCTCCTTCCGATCATGAGGGAGCGGCGTGTCGACTCGAATGCCGCGAGGCGATTCGGCTACCTGGGGCCGCCATTGATGGGAGCCGCATTTGCCTTCGGGTGGACCCCGTGTATCGGCCCGTTCCTCGCCTCAGCGCTGCTCTTGGGCTCGACGTCCGAGACGGTGGGACAGGGCATGTTGGTGCTGCTCTTCTATTCGCTCGGCCTGGGAATCCCGTTCCTGCTGACGTCGTTGCTTCTGGCCAAGGCCTTCTCGGCCTTCGGCTGGGTGAAGCGACACTTCACCGCGATCACCGTCTTTTCGGGACTCATGCTCGCCGTGTTCGGCCTGCTGATGGTTACCGGGCGTATCGCGAACCTGTCCGGGTACTTCTCGGATCTTCTCGCATGGCTCGGTCTCGATCGTCTCACCGAATCCTGACCACGGCGGGTCTCGAGACCGGTGCTGCAATGATCCGACCTAACGTAGCCCCATGCAGATCTCGCTGACCAAGGACCGCTTCGTCGACCTCGCTGAACGGTATTCCGTTGTGCCGATCGCCGTTGAGGTGCTCGGCGACCGCGAGACTCCGGTCTCCGTGTTCGAAGCGCTCGTTGGCGACGACGACGGCTTCCTGCTCGAGTCGGTGGAAGGAGGCGAGCGATGGGCTCGTTGGTCATTCGTTGGATGGGAGCCGACGTTCACGGTGGTCGCCCGCAACGGCCGAACCGAGACCATCGGCGCCGAGATCGACATCCCGGACGGTGACCCTCTCGCCGTCCTCAGCTCTCTGCTCGAGCAGTTCACGGCGCCCGATCCGGACGCATGCGGGTTCCCCGGAGGTATTCCACCGTTGCACGGAGGATTTGTCGGCTACCTCGCGTACGACGCCGTTCGCTACATCGAGCGGCTCCCGCAACCGCCTCCCGACGACCGGGGATTACCGGAAATGGTGTGGCACGTCGGGGGTGCGCTCGCCGCAATCGATCGATTCCGCGACACCATTCTGATCATCCGCAACGTGATCGCCGGCGACGATCCGGCGGCCGCGTACGACGAAGCTCGGGCGGCAATCGAACGTGACGTGGCCCGACTCGCGAGTGCCCCAAAGGGCCCGCTTGCCGTACGTCCAGAGTTTCGCGCGGTCGCTCCTGCGGTGCCGAACACCAGCCGCGAGGAGTACGAGGACGCCGTTCGAAGGTCGATCGAGTTCATCAACGCCGGCGACGCGTTTCAGATCGTTCCATCGATACGTTTCGAGGTCGAGTTCGACGGTGACGCATTCGCGGTATATCGCGCCCTTCGCCTCGTGAACCCGTCGCCGTTCATGTACTTCGTGAGACACAAGGCGATCTCGATCGCGGGTTCGTCCCCGGAGTTGATGACTCGCGTGCGCGACGGTGTTGCGTACAGCCGACCGATCGCCGGCACCAGGCCTCGCGGAGACGACCTTTCAGCCGACACCGCCCTCGAGGCCGAGCTGCTCGCCGACCCGAAGGAGCGAGCCGAGCATGTGATGCTGATCGACCTGGCGAGAAACGACCTAGGGCGGGTCTGCGAATTCGGCACGGTCTCCGTCGACGATCTGATGGTCATCGAGCGCTACTCACACGTCATGCACATCGTATCCGGCGTGTCGGGCGTGGTTCGGGCGGGGCTTGGGCCCGTCGATGTTCTGAGATCGACCTTCCCGCACGGCACGGTGACCGGGGCACCGAAGATTCGCGCCATGGAGATCATCGACGAACTCGAGCCGACGGCGCGCGGCCCCTACGCCGGTGCGGTCGGCTACCTCGACTTCTCCGGCAATCTCGACACGGCGATCGGCCTCCGCACCATGATCGCCGAGGGGAATCGCGCATGGATCCAAGCCGGCGCGGGGATCGTCGCCGATAGCGATCCCGCCGCTGAGTACCGGGAGTGCGTCAACAAGGCCGCTGCCGTCCTGACGGCGATAGCGGCAGCGCCCCAGCTGCGATGACTCGGGATCATCTCATCGACTCCTTACGGTTCTCGAACACGAACCTGCGAACGTCATCGCTACTGAGAACGGGGTGCTGATGGCCATCGGAGGTGTTGTGCTGCTCATCGAGGACGAGGACGAGATCGCCGAGTTGCTTCGCATGGCATTCGAACGCGAGGGATTCCGGCTCATCCACGCAGCCGACGGCGAGTCGGGCCTGGAACGCATGCGCGACCGTGACCCGCGTGCCGTTCTCCTCGACGTTGGGTTGCCGGGAATCGACGGGTTTGAAGTCTGCCGGAGGATCCGCGCCGTCTCGGATGTGCCGGTCATTATGCTGACGGCGCGCGACACGGAAATCGACACGATCGTGGGCCTGGAGATCGGAGCGGACGACTACGTCACCAAACCTTTCTCGGTGCGGGAGTTGGTGGCCCGGGTCAAGGCGGTGCTGCGGCGGAGTGAGGAAGCCCCGGTCGAGCGAACCGTGCTCGAAGTGGGGGACTTCGTGATCGACGGCGGCAGGCGCGAGGTCACGCGTGCGGGCGGGCCGGCGGTACGACCCACGGCTCGCGAGTTCGATCTGCTGTGGTATCTGGCCGACAATGCCGGGCTGGTCCTATCGCGCGCCCAGATCCTCGAAGCCGTGTGGGGTTACGACTATTTCGGTGAGACCCGCACGGTTGACGTTCACGTGCGGCAGCTGCGCAAGAAGCTGGACGATATCCCGATCGAGACGATTTGGGGCGTCGGATACCGCATCGAACGATGAGGCGGCGTATCTCGTGACCCGCCGCATCGCGATCGGAACCATCGTCATCGCTCTCGCGATGTTGATGGTGGGGTTGATGGGAGTGGGCTATGTCAACCGCCTGCTCCAAACCCAGGCTCAGGACGAACTGTTCCGACAGGCTGAAGCTACCGGAAGACTTGTGGAGGGAGCACTCGCGGACGTTGGGCGCGATCCGGGTGCAGGTTTCGAAGGCCGTTTGCGCGAGGTCCGCAGCGAGGCAGCGCGTGTTCTGGAGCGTGCGCGTGTTGTTGGTGGCCACGATGTCGTGGAGGCGGTGTTGGTGACCCCCACCCGGTCGTATCCGCTGTCGCTCGGGCAGGATCTTGTGCCACTTCTGCCGCCAGACCTCAGGGAGCGAGAGGCGCTGAACATCGATGTCGACGGAACCGAGCTTCTTGCGACCGTGCAGCGCTTCCCGGTCGGAGCGAGCGAAATCGTCGTCGCAATCGGGCGAACCGCGCCGCTTCTCCCGATACGGGGCATGACTCGGGCTCTGCTCCTCGCCGTCATCGTCGGTGTCGTGATGGTCGTCGTGTTCGGCATCGGCCTGGCGCGCTGGGTTCGCGAACGGCTTGCCGGCCTCGAGACGGCCTCCAATCAGATTGCAGCGGGGGATCTCTCGGCCCGTGCACCTGTCGAGGGTGACGATGCGATTGCAACCGTCTCGGTTGCATTCAACGATATGGCAGCGAACCTGCAGGCGACGCATCTGCGAGAGCGCGAGTTCCTGATGAGCATCGGGCACGATCTGCGGACACCGTTGACCACGATTCGCGGATACGCGGAAGCGCTGGACGAAGGGGTCATTGGAAGTGACGACGCCGAACGTGTGGCGGAGGTGTTGCACAACCAGACCGACCGCCTCACGCGACTCGTTGAAGATGTGATGCTCCTTGCGAGGCTGGAAGCCCGAGAGTTCACGCTCCGTCCTGAACCCACTGACGTGTCGGCACATCTCGGCGGAGTTGTCGACACGTATCGCGTTCGTGCCGACGAGCTCGGCGTGAACCTCGCATTCGCCTCCACCGGCTCTGCGATGGCGAACATCGATCCTGATCGTCTCGATCAGGTCTGTAGCAACCTCATCGAAAACGCCCTGCGCTACACGCCCGAACGCGGAACGGTGACTGTGACGGTCGAGGCTGACGTGGATCAAGGGTCTATCCATCTCATCGTCGGGGACACCGGCCCGGGTATCGAATCCGCCGACGCGGATCGTGTTTTCGAGAGACTCTTTGTGCAACACCGCTACCACCCGATCCGCCCGGAGGGCAGCGGACTGGGCTTGACGATCGTGCGAGAACTCGTCGACGCCATGGGTGGCACGGTTCGCGTGGAGAGCACACCCGGCGAAGGCTCCCAGTTCATCGTCGAATTGACGGCGTAGGCCTCGCGCGGGTGCATACTCCCATGATGCGAACGTTCGTAGCTGTTGTCCTTGTCATGCTCGTCGCCGCGGGGTGCTCCGGTCCTGCCAACGATGCGTTTGGTGCCGACCTCTACTCGTCGTCGTGCGCTCACTGTCATGGGAGCGACCTCGCGGGCGGCATCGGTCCGCCACTGGGCGCGGGTTCGAACGCTGCGACCCTCACCGATCAGCAAATCGTCGATGTGATCCGCATCGGACCCGGCGCCATGACGTCGTTCGGGAGCCGGTTCACCGAAGCGCAGCTCGACAGCCTGGTCGACTACCTGCGCACCGAGCAGGGGTCGTAACGTCTCGTGATACTCGATCGAATCATCTCCGACGCCCGAGTTCGAAGCGACCAAGCCGCTGCAGAATCCGCCGCGCTTGTCGAAGCAGCGTCGCGATCGCGGCTCGCAAGAGGATTCTCGGCGGCGCTCGCCCGACCGGGGCTCTCCATCATCGCCGAGGTCAAGCGTCGGTCACCTTCGAGGGGTGTGCTGGCCGACGGCCTCGATGCAGTCGCTCAGGCCAGGATCTACGAGGATGCGGGCGCCGCGGCGGTCAGCGTGCTCACCGAACCACTCCACTTCGACGGTTCTCTCGACGATCTCATCGCGGTGCAGGACGCCCTCGAAGTGCCGGTGCTGCGCAAGGACTTCCTCTTGGATCCCGCTCAGGTGTTCGAGGCGAGAGCAGCTGGAGCCGATGCGGTGCTGCTCATCGTTGCGGCCCTCGGCGCCGACTTGCTCGGACGCATGATCGTGGCAGCAGCGGAGGCGGGTATCGACGCGCTTGTTGAGGTCCACAACCGGGAAGAGGCGGCGATCGCCCACGCAACGGGGGCAAACCTGATCGGCGTCAACAACCGAAACCTGGAGACGTTCGTGACCGATATTGGTGTTGCGGAGGCGCTCGCCGTAGCGGTTCAGGGCGACGGGATCGTGACGGTGGCTGAGAGTGGGATCCGCACACCCGACGATGCGAAGCGTATGCACGACGCCGGCTACGACGCGATCCTCGTTGGGGAGGCTCTGGTTGTTGCCGATGACCCCGCGTTGTCGTTGTCGAGACTGGTCGGCCGATCATGACATGGGTGAAGGTCTGTGGGTTGACTCGCGAATCCGATGTCGCCAACGCCGTTGATGCCGGCGCGGACGCCCTGGGTTTCGTGCTGGCATCCAGATCTCCGCGCACCGTCGATCGCCGCCGGGCCGCCGTGCTGATGGACGGGATTCCGGTGCTGCGGATCCTCGTCACCGTCGACACCTCCGCGGAGGTTCTTGCGGCGGCGGTCGCAGAGACCGGCGCCGACGGCGTTCAACCGCACGGCCAACATGCCGAGGAGGCGGCGCGCTGGGCCCAGGAGGTCGGCCTGCTCGTTCTCAGGCCACTTCGGCGGGAGACCGACGGTGCCTGGGGCGACTCGAGAGTCCCGAATGGCCAGATTCCACTGCTTGATTCGGCAACCGGCGAAGACCACGGCGGGACGGGACGTCCGCTGGACTGGAATCGCCTCGTGGCTCCAGAGGGTCGCTTTGTGCTGGCCGGCGGATTGACGCCGACCAACGTCGCCTCCGCCATCGAGGCGGTGCAGCCGTGGGGTGTTGATGCTTCATCGGGTTTGGAGTCGGCGCCTGGAATCAAGGACCCCGCTAGGGTCGCCGCCTTCCTGCAGGAGGCGAAACGCCAATGACCGGGCCAGACGAACGAGGACGATTCGGGGCCTATGGGGGTCAATACGCACCCGAAACACTCATGCCCGCTCTCGAGGAGCTCGAACGCGAGTTCTCGACCGCGTGGAACGACCGAACGTTCCGGGCGGAACTCGGGGAGCTGCTTTCCACGTATGTGGGCCGACCAACGCCCGTCTACCACGCGAAGCGCCTCTCGGAACAGCTCGGGTTCGACCTGTGGCTCAAGCGGGAAGATCTGGCACACACGGGCGCCCACAAGATCAACAACACGATGGGTCAGGCGCTCCTCACCAAACGGATGGGGAAGCCCAGGGTGATCGCGGAGACCGGCGCCGGCCAGCACGGGGTCGCGACCGCGACGGCCTGTGCTCTCCTGGGTCTCGAATGTGCCGTGTACATGGGTGTCAAGGACATCGAGCGACAATCGCTCAACGTCTACCGGATGCGGCTCCTCGGCGCAGAAGTGATCCCTGTGGAGTCCGGCGCAGGGACACTGAAGGATGCCGTCTCCGAGGCAATGCGCGACTGGGTGGGCTCCGTCGAGAGCACGCACTACATCATTGGATCCGTCGTCGGTCCGCACCCGTTTCCGTGGATGGTTCGCGAACTTCAGCGGGTGATTGGTGAGGAAATGCACGAGCAGCTTCACGGTGCCGCGGAACCCGATGTCGTGGTGGCCTGCGTCGGCGGTGGTTCCAACAGCATCGGGGCCTTCGCCACGTATGTCGATGATGAGGTGGAACTCGTGGGTGTCGAAGCCGGAGGATACGGACTCGAAAGCGGCCTTCACGGTGCCTCGCTCATCGAGGGAACGCCGGGAGTCATCCACGGATCGTTCACCTATCTCCTCCAGGACGAAGAAGGGCAAGTCCTCGAGGCGCATTCGATCAGTGCCGGACTCGACTACCCGGGCGTCGGCCCCGAGCACGCCGCTTATCGGGATGCCGGCATCGTGCGCTACGAGTCGGTGACCGACGACGAGGCTGTTGATGCGCTGCACCTGTTGTCTCGGACCGAAGGCATCATCCCCGCCCTCGAATCCGCGCACGCCATCGCGTGGGTCGTACGGGAGTCCGCGTCGCTGGTCGGCAAGACCGTCGCGGTTCTGCTGTCCGGGCGCGGCGACAAGGACGTGATGGAAGTGGCGGCTCGCGATGACTGAGTCGGGTGTGCAGCAACTCGCCCGGCTCTTCGCCGATGTTCGATCGCAGCACCGCGCGGCACTGCTCCCATATCTCACCGCCGGGTTGCCGGACGCCGATACGTCGGTGGCCCTCTTCGAGGCAATGGCTGAAGCAGGCGCCGACGGATTCGAGATCGGGATTCCATACAGCGACCCGCTCATGGATGGTCCGGTCATCGCCGAGGCCGGAGCACGTTCCCTCGCCGCCGGCACGACCATCACGACCGCGCTCGAGATCACGCGAAAGGTCTCTCGGTCAACCGGGAAGCCGATCTTGCTGATGACGTACACCAATCCGGTGTTGCATCACGGAATTGATGTCTTCATGACGGACGCCGGCGCGAGCGGGGCCGCCGGCGTAATCATCGCCGACCTCCCCGTGGAGGAATCTCAGCCGTTCCAGGATGCCGCTCGGCGTGCCGGGCTCGGAATGGCGCTGTTCGCAGCGCCAACCACGAGCGACCATCGACTCGAGCGCATCGCGTCGGCTCGGCCTGCATTCATCTACGGCGTTGCTTCGTTGGGGGTGACGGGGGAGCGGACCACGCTCTCCGACCGGGCGCACCTCCTCAGCCAACGGATCCGTTCGATCTCGGATGTTCCACTGGTGATGGGCGTCGGCATATCAACGCCGGCTCAGGCGGCCGCGGCGGCCGGCGACGCCGACGGCATCATCGTCGGCAGCGCGCTGGTTCGGCGTGTCCTCGACGCCCCCAACGCGTGTGAAGCGGTCGTGAAGGTCGCCTCCGCGGTAGGCGACCTTGCTCGTGCTGTGAGGGACTAGTCACTTGTGGGGTTCCGAATTCGGTTCTCACCCCAACGCCCGACCACGTCGATAAAGGTGGAGTACCCGTCGCAGGGGCACGGAAATGGAAGCTGGTACCGGGAGTGGGACTCGAACCCACACGGGCTTTCGCCCAGCGGATTTTGAGTCCGCCGCGTCTTCCATTCCGCCATCCCGGCGCGGGGCCATGGTATCGAAAGGAAGTCACTACCGAAGTGGTGAGTCGAGCGATAGTGTGCGGAAATGAACACGCAGAGTGGCAACCTATGCATCGGAGAGTGGTTGCAGTGATGGTATCGAGATGGTTGCGCAACAGTGGGCGCGAACGTGGTGCGGTGATGGTCGAAATGGCCGTCATCCTTCCGCTGCTCCTCCTATTGGTCATCGGAGCGATCGAGTTTGGGTTGCTCTTCCACGAACGGCTCACGATCGCGTCCGCGGCATCTTCGGCGGCCCGTACAGGCGCCACGATGGGGGCTCGCGACGAGGCCGACTATGCCATCCTTCAGGCGCTTGAGGCCGGCCTGTACGACCAGGTTGACACGTCGGTGATCATCCGGGTTGACATTTTCAAAGCGGATCCAATCAGCGGGGCAAAGACCGGCAACTATGACCGCTACCTCTATCAACCATTGGCGACGACATGCAAGTGGTCGCCGTGTCCGGACGTCGCTGCGGATGGCCCCGCGGGAACGTGGCTGCCGGCCTCCCGGGACACAACGCTCGATGAGGGCGGCGGTGGTCTGGATGTGCTCGGTGTCGAGATCATCTACCACCACACCGCGGTCTCGGGATTCATCCCCGGCATGGATCGCGATCTCACCGAACGAGCTCTCGTGCGCTTGGAACCCTCAGTGATCGAGGCGTCCCCGTGATTAGGCGTCTCTTCTCTCGTTTCGCCGACCTTCGTCGGGAGCAGTCCGGCGTCGCCGTGGTCATCGTGGCTCTCTTGATGTCGGTGCTTCTCGGAATGGCCGCGTTCGCCGTCGACTTCGGATGGATCTACTGGAACGTGATCAAGATCCAGCACGGCGCGGATGCCGCCGCCCTCTCCGGCGTCATCTACGAGCCGGGGAGTCAGGTGAACGCCTACAAATACGCGTTGGAAGCTGCCTCAGAAAACGGCTATGTTCACGGCAGCCCCGGCACCACCGTCGTGCCCGTGGACTTCGAGGATGACGCGACGGCCGTGGAAAACGCGAACCAGTTGCGCGTCACCGTCACCGACACCGTTCCTACGTTCTTCATGTCGATATTCGGTTTCGACTCGATGACGATCAGCAAATACGCAATCGCCGAATACGTGCTTCCGCTCGCGATGGGTAGCGACCTTCCCTACTTCGGCACCGACCCGTCGAATCCAGCCCACCAACCGAACTTCTGGGGGAACATCCACGGGTACTGGACCGGACGCACAATGGGAGATCGGTACTCGTCGCAGTGCAATCACGGTGGCAGTACGAGCACATGCGGCGCGAATCCCGATGCGCGTCCAACGGCGTCGCAGGGGACCTCGGGTGGGTTTGACGACTACAGCGGTGGCTACATCTACGGCATCGAGGTCGACGAGGACTTCGGGAATCTCACCGTCGAGATCTTCGACGGTCCGTTCTATCGCGACGGGAATGACCGCTTCCTGGTCGGCGACAACCCGCAAGGCAACAACGAGACGCTGCGAGACCAGGGCCCAACGACGCGGTTCATGCTCTACGCCCCGGACCCGACACCGCTCAACACCGCGGACAACACGTTGCTGTGCAGCATGACGTTCGGGCCCGAGGACAACTTCGCAGACTTCGACGGCGACGACAATATCGGCAGCTGGGATGGCGGCGCGGAGCTCTGGAGCGCTGATCCGGAAGATGACCAGAACGGCGATGGGTGGTTCGACTGGACCGACATCGAACTTGCCTTCAGCAACCCGGCCATCACACATCTCAATTCATGGGCCGACCTCTGGGACCCCCTGTGCACCGTCGACGCCGGTCCCGGGATCTACCCGCTGAGGGTGGTCATCGACGATCCGGGCATGAACGATGATCGCGGTCTCAATCGCTACTCGTTGAGAACCTCGACCTCGGGTAGCTCCGAGGCTCAGGTCTACGGACTCGGCGACATGGCGATCTATGTGAACTTCGCAGGCAACCAGGCGACGTTCGATCTCGCCGAGGTTGTGCCGCTCCACGCCGGAAAGGAACTCGTCATCGAGCTGTGGGACCCGGATTCCGGAAACAACCGGGTCACGATCAAGGAACCGGATGGGACGTTGCCGCAGTGCACGTGGAATTCAACGGACGGAAGGTCCGGCGGACCGATGGGCTGCAATATCACCTTCTCAACCTCGTTCAACGACAACCACATGCAGATTCGAATCCAGATCGACAATGACTACGACTGTGACGTCACCTCTGGCCCAGGCTGCTGGTGGACGATTGAGACCGGCTACCCGGGCGGCGCCAATGACACAACAACGTGGTCGGCGCGCATCGAGGGCAATCCGGTCCGACTCGTCGAATAACGCTGCGGTTGAGAACCGGCAGATCACAATCGCGGCGATTCATCTGACAGGTGTGGTGGTGAGACATGGGACGACGCGCTGAACGAATCTTCCGAATCAACGACGAGATAACGGCACTGCGCCGGGACGAGTACCTGGCGTTCGAAGAGCTGATCATGCTCGGCCACCTCGACGACGACGCTCAACGCGATGCGGCCGTCAGCGGGAGCCCGTTGGACGCCCAGGACGCCTGGGAGGCCGCAGGAGACGTCGCTCGGATGCAGCGGCACGTCGCGGAACTACGGGCCGCACGCGAGCATCTCGAGCTCAAGAGAGACCGGATGCTGGAGAAGCTCAGCGTGCCGGCAGCGGAGTAGCCACGCACCGAATACGGAGTACGGACGACCAGAGACCCGAGACTCGAGATCCGAGACTCGAGATCCGAGACTCGAGACGGTCGGGATGGTGGGTCACGAATCTCAGATCTCGAGTCTGGACCTCCGGGCACCGCACCACACAACACGCCGCTACGCTCGGTGAATGCCCAAGCTTGCCCTTCTCGACGGTCACAGCCTCGCCTACCGAGCCTTCTACGCGTTGCCGAGCGACCTCGCCACGTCATCCGGTCTCGTGACGAACGCAGTCTTCGGGTTCACCTCAATGCTGATCAAACTCCTCCAGGACGAGCGTCCCGATGCGATTGCCGTCGCATGGGATGTTCGCGGCCCAACGTTTCGCACCGAGGCTTACGACGAGTACAAAGCCCAGCGTGAGAAGGCGCCGGACCTGTTCACGAGGCAACTCCCGTTGATCGACGAGGTCCTGGACGCGATGGACATCGAGCAGATTCGGATCCCCGGATACGAGGCCGACGATGTGATCGCGACGCTCGCAACGCGCGGCCACGCCGAGGGGTGGGACGTCGTGGTGATCACCGGCGATCGAGATGCCTTCCAGCTGATCGAACCCGGCATCACGGTCCTCTACACCGTCAGGGGCATTTCCGACATCGTACGGGCCGATGAGGCGTGGCTCACGGGGCGCTACGGTGTCGGCCCCGCCCAGTACGTCGACTACGCAGCGCTCCGTGGCGACACGTCGGACAACCTCCCCGGCGTGCCAGGAGTCGGCGAGAAGACCGCAGCCAAGCTCATTGCAAAGTATGGAAGTGCGGAAGCGGTGGTCGATGCGGCCGCCGACCAAACACCGAAGCTGAGTGAGAATCTCGAGGCCTCAGCCGGACAGGTTCTGCTCAACCGACGTCTCATGGAACTGGTGCGCGACGTGCCGATCGAAGCATCGATCGACGAATTTGTCATGGATGATCTCGACGGCGAGCGGATCCGGCCGGTGTTCGATGCGCTGGCCTTCCGCGGGCTGTGGGATCGGCTCTCAGACGTCGGCGGCATTGAAGCCGGCAGTGCAGACGAATTCGAGATCGATGTTGTGACGGCGGTCGATGCAGAACGGGTTGTGGAGACTGTGGCGGGCCGCTCGGTGGCCATCGAAGCGATATGGGACGATGGAGCGCTTGCCGGGATTGTCGTTGCGGGATCGCCGGCGGTTCACGTGCCGGTTGATGCACTCGACCCGCTCAACGCCGCAGAGTCGATCGCAGGCCACGATATCAAGGCGTTCGTACGCGCCCTGATCGAGATGGGCCGGGAGCCGCCTCCCGTGTCGTGTGACACCGCGTTGGCCGCATGGATAGCGAATCCGACGCAGCGCGTCCCCGACCTTGCCGATCTCGCATATCGCGACCTTGGCCTGTCCGTCGAGGGCGCAGCGGACTCCGATGCCGTATCACAGGGATCATTCGACTTCGAAGGTGGTGTTGACCTCGAGGCTGTTGCTCGCCGGGCTGTTGCGGTCGAGGGTCTGATCAAGCCGCTGACGGAGCAACTCGAGGCACGCGGCGCGATCGGCCTCTACCACGACGTGGAGCTTCCTCTGATTCCGATCCTGGCGCGGATGGAGGTGGCAGGCGTCGGCGTGGACGTGCCGTTCCTCAACGATCTGGGAGACCGGCTGCGTGAACGTCTCGCGGAGCTCGAAACGCTGATCCACGATGCAGCAGGCAGACCCTTCAACGTGAACTCGACGTTGCAGCTCCGCGAAGTCTTGTTCGATCGCCTGGAGCTTCCAGTGCTGAAGAAGACCCCGAAGGGTGCGCCATCGACCGATGCGTCGGTGCTCGAGAAGCTGCGCGACGAACATGAGATCGTCGCTCACCTTTTGCTGTTCCGCGAGCTGGAGAAGCTGCGAGGCACCTACGTCGAGGCACTGCTTCGCCTGGTCGACGCGGACGGCCGGATTCGGGGGAGGTTCAACCAGATGGGGGCAGCGACCGGCCGGCTCTCGCAGGAACAACCGAATCTGCAGAACATCCCGGTCCGGTCCGAGGAGGGCCGTGCCATTCGGGAAGCATTCGTCGCGGACGAGGGGTGCGTGTTCCTGGTTGCCGACTACTCGCAGATCGAGCTGCGCATTCTTGCCCACCTCTCGAATGACCCGGGACTTGTGGACGCGTTCGAACGCGACTTCGATATTCACGCAGCAACGGCGGCGCGGATCAACAGCATCGACCCGGACAAGGTGACCGCCGACCAGCGGCGTACGGCGAAAATGATCAACTTCGGCCTGCTCTACGGGATGGAGGCCTACGGTCTTTCCCAACGCCTGGAGATTCCGCGTGAAGAAGCCCAGCAGCACATCGATACGTACTTCGCCCAGTTCTCCGATGTCCGCGATTTCCTCAAAGGGCTGGTCGACGACGCCAGATCAGACGGGTACACCACGACAATTCTTGGTCGTCGACGGTACCTCCCCGAGTTAGCGAGCTCGAACTTTCGTGATCGTCAAGCAGGGGAGCGGATGGCGCTCAACGCCCCGATCCAGGGATCCGCCGCCGACGTGATCAAGAAGGCCATGATCGAACTCGATCCGCAACTTGGGGCGTTCCACGCCCAAATGCTGCTCCAGATCCACGATGAGCTCGTCATCGAGGTGCCCGTGGAACACCTCAGCGACGTCGCGGCAGTGACGAGAAACGTGATGGAGGGGGTCGTGCAACTGAGGGTTCCGCTCAGGGTCGACGTCGCCTCGGGCGGGACACTCGCAGACTGCAAGGCCTGACATCTTGCCTCTTGGGGGCAATTGGCTGTAGCATTCTCTACGGCTTCGAGCCGCGTCCCTTTCGCGCGCATCGAGGTGATCCACGTACACAGGAGTCGAACCCTTTCCATGACCACGAACGAGAACGATCTCGCCACCACCGGCGAGGAGCGTGCGGACGCTCTGAAGGACGCACTGCCCGTCGAAGATGCAACCGAGGCTGTCGTTGAGGAAGCTGCCGCCGAAGTGGCTGTTGAAGCCGTCGAGGACGACGTTGCCGAAGAAGCGGTGGCTGAAGTCGTCGGTGGTCTTGCGGACGCGCCGGTTGCGTCCGTCGACGTCGTCGATGCCGTCGAAGATGAGGCGGTGCCGGAGGCGGCTGTGGCTCCACGCGGGGAACGCCCGGCCATCACGGCACCGAAGGAGATCGCCGACCTCCCAGACGATCTCTCGGCAGACGACTTTGCGCGAGCCATCGAGCAGACGGTGTTCGAGTTCAAGGAAGGGGACATCGTCGGTGGGACGGTGGTGCGGATCGATCAGGACGAAGTCCTCGTCGACATCGGGTACAAGTCCGAAGGCGTGATTCCGGCAAAAGAGCTCTCGATTCGCAACACCGCGAACCCGGCAGAGATCGTCACCGTCGGTGAAGACATCGAAGCGTTGGTTCTCCAGAAGGAAGACGACAACGGTCGTCTGGTCCTGTCGAAGAAGCGGGCGCAGTACGAACGTGCGTGGGGACGCATCGAGCGAGTCATGAACGAAGGTGGCACGGTTGCCGGTCCGGTGATCGAGGTCGTCAAGGGCGGTCTCATCGTCGATATCGGACTGCGCGGGTTCCTTCCTGCATCGCTCGTCGACCTGCGTCGCGTTCGCGACCTGCAGCCGTTCATCGGTGAGACGATCGAGGCGAAGGTCATCGAGCTTGATCGAAACCGCAACAACGTCGTGCTGTCTCGTCGTGCCTACCTCGAAGAGGAGCAGGCCGAGCAACGCCACGCCTTCCTTGCCGATCTGAAGCCGGGTGACGTGCGCGACGGTGTCGTGTCTTCGGTCGTGAACTTCGGGGCGTTCGTGGACCTCGGGGGGATGGACGGTCTCGTGCACGTCTCGGAACTCTCATGGCAGCACGTGAATCATCCCGGCGAAGTCGTCAATGTCGGCGACAACGTCACGGTGCGTGTTCTGGAAGTCGACTACGACCGAGAGCGCATCTCCCTCTCGATCCGACAGACGACCCAGGATCCATGGGAGCAGTTCATCGCAGCGAGCGACGCGGGAGACGTCCTCGACGGCGAGGTCACCAAAACAGTCCCCTTCGGTGCGTTCGTTTCCGTGGGTGAAGGAGTCGAAGGACTCGTTCACGTGTCGGAGATTGCGATGCATCACGTCGAGAGTCCAGAGTTGGAGCTTTCTATCGGGCAACAAGTTCGGGTAAAGGTCACTGAAGTCGATGCCGACAGACGACGAGTGAGCCTGTCCATCAAGCAGGCACTCCCCGAGTGGGAGGAGCGCTCAACGTGGAGCGACCGCCAACCGAGCAAACCCCGTAGAAGGGAGTTCCAGCGTGAAGATGAAGCAGAAGCAGAGCCTTCATTCAACGCGGATGCCTCGCTCGAGGCCATCCTTCAGGAACTCAAAGAACGGGGCATCGGCCGCAGCTAGCCCAACAACCCTTGGTCTCCGGCTGCAGCCCGATTCGGCTTTCGGTCAAGTCTTCGCCGCAGGTGTCCGATCTCATCGGGTAGATAGATTGACATCACTGTTGGGGAGGGCCAGCTGACATGGGACGTAGAACCATTGTTCTCGTTATCGCAATAGCGCTTGCCGCCGTTTCTGCGTTCGCCGTCTGGCGATACCTGACGACGGTCGAGAGCGACATCCGCGCGGACATTAGCGAAGTGCGCGTCTACCGAGCCACCGAGCTCATCGAGGCCAAGACAACCGGCGAAGACGCACAACCCTTCATCGAGGAGGCGCTTGCGCTTCGAGAGAACGTGGTGTTTGAAGGATCCACCGTTCTCTGCGCCGGTCCGAAGAGCGAAAACGAGGGTGAAGACCCGAGCGTCTACGGCTGCCCCGAGAATCCGCGGGACCTGGCCAACACGTTGGCAGGCAAGGTCGCTGCCGGACCGGTGAGCGCCGGCCAGGTCGTTACAACGGACCAGTGGGTAGAGATCACCGTCTTCGAGGACGTCAGTCTCTCCGAGGATATCACCCAAGGGAAGGTCGCGATTGGAGTCCGGCCGGACGATGTCGGTGCCGCCGGCGGATTCATCCGTCCCGGCGATTCCATCAACCTGATCGCATCGGCAACTCTTGAGATCAACAGCTTCCTCCAGTTGCTCGAAGACCCAATCTTGCGCAACATTGTGCTGGGCACGGAGTTCACTGCGCCGCCTACCACCACGTCTCAGCCAAGCGGCACGACCGAAGATGGCGGCGAAACAACGTTCGCGGTCACCGAGGAAGATGACCCGATCGCCAATTTCGCACAGACGTTCCCGACCCAACTCGACTTCACACAGACGATCCTCCAAGACGTCGAAGTCATCGCAGTTGGTGACGACACCCTTCCCAACCGGACGGGCAGTGGGCTCACACCGGTCGGAACTCAAATCGTTGTCCTCGAGGTAACGCCGGAACAAGCTGAGATGATCGAGTATGCCCGCCAGTACACCTCGGTCGCCATGGCGTTGCTTCCGAGTGACGTCCCGTACACACCATTCGAATCGGCAGGCGTGACCGTCGACGACTTGTTCACGCTCATCGATCGGATCGAAGCACAGGTGGAGGCCGCTCTTGGTGGCACTGGGAACTAGCAGCGGAGCAGACCGCACGGTCATGCTCGTGTCGGGCGACCAGAAGTTCGTCGAGGGCGCCTCGCGCTTCTTGAACGGACACAAGGTCTACACGGCACGCAACGTGACCGACGCACAGCGGCGGATGGTCGAAGACCACGTCGACCTGGCGGTCCTCGATGCATCGTACGCAACAGAGTCGGGTGTGATCGACGGGGGGCAACTCCTGCAGGTTGATCCGGACCTCCCGATTGTCCTCGTCGCTTCGACGCTCGACATGTCGGTCCTTCGGGTCGCCTTGCGGATCGGGTACAAGGATGTCGTAGACGCTCCCGTCGATCGCCCGAAGATGGAGGCGATGCTCGATCTCATCGAAGACCAGGCGCAGCGGGAGATCCTCAAGGAAGCCAAGACTCGGATCGGTCGGATCATCACGGTGATGTCGCCGAAGGGCGGCGCCGGCAAGACGATGACCACCGCCAACGTTGCCTTGCAGCTGGCGATGTGGGGCGACCCGGGCCGCGTGGTGGTTGTCGATGCCGATCTGCAATTCGGCGATGTCTGCATCGCTATGCAGGTCGACCCGGTGCACACGATCGTCGAGGCCTCGAGAGAACTCGACGAACTCGATGAGGAGCTGCTCGAGAGCCTCCTCTCTACGCATGCGTCGGGACTCAAGATCCTCGCGGCGCCGCTCGAACCGTCGCTCGCGGACGAGGTCTCAACGCAGGCCGTCGTCCGGGTGCTCGGGTTGCTGAAGCGGATGTTCGACTACATCATCGTCGATACGGCACCGTTCCTCGACGAACCGGTCCTCTCGATCCTCGAGCGGTCGGACGATGTTCTGCTCGTGGTGGATATGGACCTGCCGAGCGTCAAGAACGCGAAGCTCGCCCTCGATACGCTCAAGCTCATCAAGTACCCCTTCGAGCGGATGAAGCTGGTGCTCAATCGCGTGAATTCGAAGGCTCGCCTCGACATCGGTGAGCTCGAACGATCGCTCGAATTGGAAGTACAGGCCGCGATCTCCTCAGACAAGCTCGTACCGCGAGCCGTCAACGAGGGCGAGCCTGCGGTGTCCTTGTATCCGCGGTCACGAGTGGCGAAGGACCTTCGGGGTGTCGCCATGCTTGTGGTTGATGAGGAAGTGACGCCAAACGCCGCGGTATCGGATGGACAGCGCAAATGGTTCAAGTAGTCATCATGCGCAGTGAGCGGTTGTCGAACTGGGAGGACACCAATGAGTCTCGCTGATCGAGTCAAAGCAGCAAAAGAAGCCGACGCGCAGTCCGACAACCAGCGCGAAGAGACCCGCAAGGACTTGCGGAGGAAACTTCATTTCAAGGTCGTCGAGGGGCTCGGGCCCACGTTGTACGACCGCCAGATGAGCGACGCCGAGTTGAAGCTCAGGGTCATGGAGATGCTCGAATGGGCACTTGACCAGGAGCAGTCCGTCGCCTTGACCCGGACCGATCGGCTTGGTCTGCTTCAGGAGATCGCCGACGACGTGCTGGGGTACGGGCCCATTGATCCGTTTCTCGCTGACCCGGAAGTCACCGAGGTCATGGTCAACGGCCCGCACGCCGTGTGGGTTGAGCGGCACGGCCAGCTCACCCGGACCGACACTCGTTTTGTTGATGCGACCCACCTGGAACGGATCATCGAGAAGATCGTTGGTCAGGTCGGCCGGCGGATCGACGAATCGAACCCGATGGTTGACGCTCGTCTTCCCGACGGATCTCGCGTCAACGCGGTGATTCACCCGCTGGCCATCGGCGGTCCTTTCCTCACCATCCGCAAGTTTGCGGTTGATCCGTTCACCATCGACGATCTGATTGCGAACGACACGCTCAATGAGCAGGTGGCCGGATTGCTGCGGCGGTGCGTGCGTGGCCGGCTCAACGTCATTGTGAGCGGTGCCACCGGTTCCGGCAAGACGACCTTCCTGAACGTCCTTTCGAACTTCATCCCCGATGATGAACGAATCGTCACCGTCGAGGACGCGGCGGAGCTCCAGCTGGGCCAGATCCATGTGCTCACCATGGAGTCTCGCCCACCGAACATCGAGGGCAAGGGTGAGGTCAAGATTCGCGACCTCGTGAAGAACACCTTGCGTATGCGTCCCGACCGAATCATCGTCGGTGAGGTACGTGGCGGTGAGTCGCTCGACATGCTCCAGGCGATGAACACTGGACACGACGGATCGCTCACAACGGTCCACTCCAACTCGCCGCGTGACACACTCGCACGTATTGAGACGATGGTTCTAATGGCGGGAATGGATCTCCCGATCCGGGCGATCCGAGAGCAGGTCGCATCGGCGATCGATCTTGTTGTTCACGTCCACCGACTTCGCGACGGAACTCGGCGGGTGACGCACGTCACCGAGGTCGTTGGCATGGAAGGTGACGTCATCACCTTGCAGGACATCATGCTGTTCGACTACGGCATGGGTGTCGATGAAAGCGGCAAATACCTCGGCCGTCTCAAGGCGACCGGGATCCGGCCGGCATTCAGCGAGCACCTGGATAACTTCGGGATCAAGCTCCCACCGGACCTGTTCGCCCCCGAACCGTTTGCAGCACGATGAGAACGCGACTGAGACTCACCGTGGCCGTTGTTGGGGCGACTGTGGCGCTGTCGGCGGCACCCGTTGCTGCAGCCGAGCCTGTGCTGGCCGCTCAAGGAGCGAAGAGCTGGCTCATCCTCCTGTCTGCCGTTGCGGCAGCACTTGGCACGTTCCTCTTGCTCGTCGTTCTCTTCGGCGGTGGCAAGAGCAACCGTGACACCGGGATTGCCGGTCGTCTTGGCTCTTACGGGCCCAAGGGACAGAAGGCCTCCGGGATCTTCGGCCGCTTTGGATTCGTGAGACGAGCTGCAGCATCGGCAGACGAGATGGTGGCAAAGCGGGGCAACACGACCGCGGTCGAGAATGCCCTCGAGCAGGCGAACATACCAATTCGGCCGGGCGAGGCCGTCATGGCCGTCGTCGGGATCGCGATCATCGTGGGGCTCATCACGGGCCTCGCGACGAAGTCGTTCATCTTCGCGGCAGTTGCCGGCGTGGTTGTGGTCGTCTTCGCCTCGTTGTATGTGAGCCACGTGGCATCAAAGCAGAAGAAGAGATTCGACATGCAGTTGCCGGATACGCTGAACCTGCTCTCAACTTCTCTGCGAGCCGGGTATTCGGTCATGCAAGCGATCGAAGCGGCAGCACAAGAGGCGCCGGAGCCAACTCGGCGTGAGTTCGGTCGCGCCATGACGGAAATCCGCCTCGGGCGTCCCCTCATCGATGCCCTCAACGACATCGCCACGCGTATGGAGTCGAAGGACTTCGAGTGGGCAGTGATTGCGATCGCCATTCAGCGTGAGGTCGGAGGCAACCTGGCCGAAGTGCTGCAATCGACTGCAGAGACGATGATGCACAGAAACCGCTTTCGCCGTGAGGTGAAGGCGCTTACCGCCGAAGGTCGGATCTCGGCCTGGATCATGGCGCTCATGCCGATCGGAGTGATCGTCGCAATCTGGGTCATGAATCCGGACTACATCATCCCGTTGTGGAGCACGCCTATCGGGATCGCGCTCTCGGTAGGGGGAGTCTTGCTCATGGGGGCGGGGATCTTTTGGATGATGAAGATCGTGAGCATCGATGTTTAGGAGAATGCAATGCTGTTTGCCGTAGTCGCAGTTGGTCTGTTGGTTGGTGCACTCGTCTTCTACGTCGGGAACGGTGTCGTGGCAGCGCGCCAGAACTCTGGTAGCCGGCTCACGGCGTTGAGAACGAGAGACGAGGTACTCGACGGCAGCTTCTCAGAGCGAGCCCTTGCCCCGATGGTCCAGGGCATCGGTCGGATCGTCATTCGATTCACGCCGACCGGCTGGGTCGGCAATGCGCAGCATAAGCTGATCCTCGGCGGCTGGGCTGATCGTATGGACGGCAACACGTGGGCAGCGGTGCGGATCATCTCCGTTGTCGCCTCGTTCTTCCTGTGGCTGTTGCTCCAATCAATGACCGACGGCGCGGTGATGCGGATCGTCGTCTTCGGCGTGTGTGCGTTCATCGGATTCTTCGGTCCGGTTGCGATGCTCAACAGCCGCATCGACAAGCGTCGCAAGGCCATGGAGAAGGAACTCCCCGACGTCATCGACCTGCTCGTGATCTCGGTCGAGGCCGGGCTGGGATTCGATTCAGCACTGGGACGGGTCGTTCAGAACGTGCCGGGGGAGATCTCGCGAGAGTTCTCTCGCACGCTTCAGGAGACCCGGGTTGGCGTCAGTCGAACGGATGCATTGCGGAATCTCACGGAGCGGACCGATGTCGATGACCTCAACACGTTCGTCCTTGCCTTGATTCAAGCGGACCAATTCGGAGTCTCGATTGCACGTGTGCTCAGGGTCCAGGCGGAGGAGATGCGGATACGGCGCCGTCAGCGAGCCCAGGAGCGAGCATTCAAGGCCCCGGTGAAGCTCGTCTTCCCACTCGTGCTGTTCATCTTCCCGGCCCTATTCGTCGTAATCCTCGGACCCGCCGCGATCAGCATCATGGAATCGGTCAACTCTGGCAGCTTCGGCTGACACCGGCCGCCACGGATCGCTCCGTTCATCGGGGTGGAGTTGAGTCGGCGGCCCGCTCGAGTCGAGGTGCGCGCGGTTCGTCACCGCCGATCGAACCGGCGCTGGTCGTTTTGGTGGCGCCCCACCATTGGACATCGTTGGTTGAACGCCTCGGTGCCGCTGCCTTCGGTCCGACCTGCGATACCGGCACAACCGACTGCATCTCGACCGGCAGATGCCCCGGCACGCGCCCGCTCGCGAGCGACAATCCGGAAACGGTTGTTCGTTCAGGGATCGAGGTTGGAAGCACACCGGGTGGCGATAACCACGGGACTCGCTTGACCCCAGGCGGAAGCGTTGATGGCGGGCCTCGTGGTGTGGGAGGTGCCGTGATCGCCCAGCACTTTGCCGAGCCCTTTGACCCAGCTGCGCGCGTCCTGGTTCACCGACCGCGCCGTCCTTGTGCTGGGCGTGGCGCCGGCTGGAGCTGACGCGGTAGTCCTTCGGGTGTAGGGGGCCGGATCGCTGAGACGCGCAGCCTGAATGAGCATGTTGGGACGTCAAAAGGGGTCCAGCCATGCGGCCGGACCCCTCTCAACGTTCGTGTGGCTGTTATCAGGCAGGAGGCCTGGTGTCCAGCGTAGTCGATGCGTCACCGAACACGCCGTTGATTGCGGTCGTGAGCAGGCCAATCGCTGCGATGAGCAGAATGCCGATGAGGGCAACGAGCAGGGCGTATTCGACCATGCCGGCTCCCTCCTCATTCTCGACAAACCGGCTCTGGAAGGCCGTTACTAGACGAAGCATGTTTTACCTCCGTAGTGGGGATGATCCATTGCTGACTGTATCGGCACACAGTCGCCCCGTCTGTAGGCCGAGCGCACCATTTGCACGAAATGGGTCGCTGGGCCTACGCGCCCGTTCGCGTCTGTGGTCAGCGACCGTTGAGGCCCAAACGGATGGCTTCCACCGCTGCCTGAGCCCGGTCTGACACATGCAGCTTGGCGTAGATGCTTGCGAGGTGGTTCTTCACCGTCTTGTGCGAGATGTACAACTCCTCGGCGAGAGCATCCGTCTGCGAGATCCCGCGTGCCAGGAGCGCAAGAATCTCGCGCTCCCGTGCCGTGAGCGAATCGGCTCCCGGAGAGAGTGTTGCCTCTCGATACGGGGCAAGTGCTGCGTCGAGATCATCAACCGCAAAAAGGTCCACGCCGTCGTGGACGGCGCGCACTGCTGCGGCCAATTCGGGAAGCGGTGTCGCTTTTGAGAGGAATCCCGAGGCGCCGGCCTCAATGGCCCTCTTCCGGTATCTGTCCTCGGTGTGCATCGTGACAACGAGTGTTGGTGGCGGATTGTCGAGCGATTGGAGCACATCAAGGCCGGTTCCGTGAGGCATCTCAATGTCGACCAGGAGCACGTCGGGACGTGTCTGACCGAGCACCTGAGCCAACCCATGCCCATCGGTCGCGGTCGCAATGACGCCCATGTCGGGGAGTGAGTCGAGGGCCCGGTGCATTCCATCGAGAAGGAGAACGTGATCGTCGGCGATGACAACTTTGATCGGCGCGGTCATGACTCTCCCCACCTCACCTCGATCTTTGTCCCTGAGCTGCGCGATGAGTCGATCTCGAAGCTCGCTCCGATTTCATCGGCACGTTCCTGCATGCCCACAAGCCCATAGTGGTGTGTGCGTGATGCACGTCGCGAAATCCCTCGACCATTGTCGGTGATCCGCAACCACCCGCCGGTCTCGTCCGACTTTCCCTCGATCGTGACGACGGTTCCACCAGAGTGTTCGACCGCGTTGCGGACAGCCTCGGTCATGATGGCGACAACCTGGGTCCCAACGAAGGTGTCGGGAGGCTCGATCTCGTCGATGGATATGACAATCGAGGGGCCGTCCGCAGGTGAATCCGCTGCTACCGTTTCCGCATTCTCGACGAGGCCGGCGACCTCCGCCGGTCGAAGGTCCGCCACCGTTGTCCGTACCTGGTCGACAAGTTCGGTAATGGTCGCCCGCATGTCGGTGGCCCGCTTCCTGGTGGTCGGCTCGATTCCGTCCTCTTGGATCAGGACATCGAGCCCGAGTCCAATCGAGACAAGCGAGGGGCCAATCTCGTCGTGGAGGTCCCGCGCCAGGCGAATGCGCTCTTCCCGCACCGCGCGGCGTGCGATCGACTGGAGGAGCAGCACGTTGTCGAACGCGAGGCCGACCATTTGGAGCGAACGCTGAAGCTCGGTCGAGTGGATATCGATGCTGGCCCCGGGTATCGGCCAGAGCCGGAGAACCCCTATGTCCTCACCTTTGAGTGCAATCCCGTAGTCGACGGCAGCGACGTCCGGAGGCGGCTGCCCCCGGGTTGCGACAACGATCTGGTCGTCGCGGTCGAATATGGCGATGGTGCCCGCCGCATAGGGAACGTTGACCGCGAGGTCTCGAAGCGCGATTCGCCCGATGGTAATTGGGTTCAACTCAGCCGAACTGGCTAGTTGGGCGAGCTCAGATAAGAGTTGATGTGCCGCTGCGAGGCGGCCATATTGGGTCGAAGCCGATCCAGACCGCGGCTCCTCAATCAGGATTCGGTGTGCTTGGCCAAAGGTGATCCCGAGGAGGGCGTAGAACGCGACGATCGCCGGAAGTGGCGGTGACAGGAGATCCTCGCCCGACGCGGCGCCAACGCCAATCAGCCCGACGATCGCGGCGAGCGTCGTGATGCCTCCGAGCCGCATACCGTGAAACGCCGAGGCGAAGAAGATTGGTACCGCGAGGTAGACGATGTAGGGACTCTCGACGCCGCCGGTCAGGCCGATTGCCAGGAGGGCGGTGACAACGCCCAAAAGCGCGAGGAGCGCCGCAACGAGTGGCAGCTGCTTGTGCCGATAGGGGATTGCCTGCATGCCGATGGTGTACGCGGTGACAGCGATTGACGCCGCCACCGTTTCTGGTTCAACGCCTGTCTCGAGGATGGAGAGCCCGACCCCTACGACGAGTGCGGCCCACACCAGGATGGTCTGGATCCACTCGAATCGAATCTCCCACGAGTCACGCACGCTGCAAGGGTACAGTCTTGTGATGCGCGCATCGAGACACTCGCGGGAGCCGGTGCGGGTTCTCCTCGGCGGCGGCATCGGGTGCGGCAAGTCGATTGCCGGAGGCCG
>Ga0316197_10000443_pt1 | contig 28769 bp, 26 predicted proteins | sample OudBiesiAoxic_MG_FD_204939 | JGI IMG/M metagenome (GOLD analysis project Ga0316197, IMG submission 204939) | Coastal sediment microbial communities from Oude Bieten Haven, Netherlands - site A oxic | ecosystem: Environmental > Aquatic > Marine > Coastal > Sediment | place: Netherlands... | reverse complement strand
TCCGGGCTCTGATCGAACTGGTTCCAGTAAGCCTTGCCCGCCAGACCGATCACGTGCTCCTTGAGGCTCTTGGCGTGCGACTTCATCCGCTCGGCTTGGTAGGCGGGGTCGTCGCTTTCCAGGGCGTCCAGGTAGGCGGCGAGCGACACCTTCGCGTCGACGACGATTCGCCGCGACTCAGGCAGGTTGATCACCATGTCGGGCCGCTGGCCCCCACTTCCGGACGAGGCGGTGAGCTGCTCGGAGAAGTCGCAGTGCTCAACCATGCCGGCCATCTCGACGGCTCGACGAAGTTGCGTCTCGCCCCACTGGCCGCGCGTCTGCGGGCGTCGCAGGGCCGTCACGAGGGCGGCCGTCTCGCTGCTCAGCTTGCTCTGCACCTCGGCCATCGACTTGACCTGCTCGACCAGGCCCGAGTACGCGTCCGCGCGCTTGGACTCCAGCTCGCGCACGTGGTCGTCGACCTTGGTCAACGACTCCTTCAGGGGTGCGACGAGATTCTCCACCTGCGTCGATCTCTTCTCCAGCTCCGAGCGCTGCTGCTGCTGGGCCTTCGCCAGCTGCTGCTCGGCCAGCTGGATGACTGCTTCGGAGTTGGCGTGCAACGCCTTCGACGCGAGAGCCTCGAACTGCTCACGCAGCTGCTCCTGGGCGGCGGCGAGGTCCGCCGCCCGCTGATGCGCGGACGTGCGCTCGTGATCGAGGGTCGAGGAGACGACCGCGAGCTGGCGTCCGAGGTCGCTGAGCTCTGTACGTGCCCGCTCGACGTCGGCGCGAGCCTCGTCGCGCTCACGTGTCACCACCTCAGCGCGGCTGGTCGCGGCCTCAGCGGCCGACTGTGCAGCCCCGAGGTTGGCGGCGGACGTGCCACGCGCCAGCGTGCGTCCGACCAGGTAGCCGACGGCGAGGCCGGCCAGCAGAAGGACGAGGGGTACGAGAAGGTCTGTCGCGGTCACGGGACAACTGTGCCGCCGGGGTCCGACACATACCCGCAACGGCGCGCCCGCAGCATCCCGTCAAGCCGCTTACCATTGCTTTCTCGTGGCCCTCACCATCGGAATCGTCGGACTTCCCAACGTCGGCAAGTCGACACTGTTCAACGCGTTGACGCGCAACGACGTGCTCGCCGCGAACTACCCGTTTGCCACGATCGAGCCGAACGTCGGCGTCGTCGGGGTTCCCGACCCCAGGCTCGAGGTGCTTGCCTCACTGTTCGACTCGGCGCGTCATGTGCCGGCAACGGTCTCGTTCGTCGACATCGCCGGCATCGTCCGGGGGGCGTCGGAGGGTGCCGGGTTGGGCAACCAGTTCCTGTCGCACATCCGGGAGTCGCACGCGATCTGCCAGGTCATCCGCGCCTTCGACGACCCCGACGTCGTGCACGTGGACGGCCGCGTCGACCCTCGGTCAGACATCGAGACGATCAACACCGAGCTGATCCTGGCCGACCTGCAGACGATCGAGCGGGCTCACCCCCGGTTGGTCAAGGAGGCGAAGCAGGACCGTGAGCGAGCGGAGGTTCTTGCCGCGGTCGAGGAGGCTCAGAAAGTGCTGGAGGAGGGCCGAACGGTCTTCGAGGCCCGTCTCGACCCCGGGCCGTTGACAGAGCTGTTCCTGCTGACGGCCAAGCCCTTCTTGTACGTGTTCAACCTCGACCAGGACCTGCTGGTGGATCAGGAGCGCCGCGCTGAGCTGGCGGAGATCGTCGCCCCTGCCGAGGCGGTCTTCTTGGACGCACAGGTCGAGGCCGAGCTGGTGGAGCTGCCGCCGGACGAGGCGCTGGAGCTTCTCCAGTCCGTGGGTCAGGCGGAGTCGGGCCTGGACATGCTCGCTCGGGTCGGTTTCGGCACCCTCGGGCTGCAGACCTTCCTGACGGCCGGCCCCAAGGAGTCGCGGGCCTGGACGATCCCCCAGGACGCCACCGCGCCCCAGGCGGCTGGCGCCATCCATACCGACTTCCAGAAGGGCTTCATCAAGGCCGAGATCGTCTCGTTCGACGACCTCGTCGACGCCGGATCGATGGCCGAGGCGAAGGCACGCGGCAAGGTGCGGGTGGAGGGCAAGGACTACGTCATGGCAGACGGTGACGTCGTGGAGTTCCGCTTCAACGTGTAGCTGGGCGCGTTTGCGCAGTTCAGAGGGCTAGCTGGCGGCGGCGGTCCGCACATAGCTCGTCGCAGCTTCGGCTGTGTTGCGCCGGGAGTGACCTCGCAGGCGACGGCGAACGGAATCCAGGCCGCGTCGTCTTCTACCCGCAAGTTCCAGATGGTGGACGAATCGCGGATCCTCGCCGTCGAGGGCGGCCAGGTGGGCAGCCGCGGTGAGCGAGGGCGAGGGACGTCGCGAACTCACGGCACGACCTTCGGGGGCGCGGGCATCGCAACGAGCGGCGATCACGACCTGGCGGCCGTCATCGGAGGTGAGCATGCGGGCATCGACGAACCCATCGCCGTGCTCTCGGCAGACCAGGTCTGCAGGGTCTGATCGAGCACCTCGGCGGTGGCGGTGGGGGTTAGCCGACAGATCATCGCGGTCCCGTACATGCGGCTGCTCCTTCGTCGCGGTGGACACCTGAGGGTGCTCTCATGCTCGACGACCGTCCAGGATTCGCGGGGCTGGCGGGACAGCCTGTGTCCCGCCAGCGACGAGCCATGGGATGGGTGCTCACCGTTACCCGGCCCCCCGTGGCACAGATTCGAGCTCCGAAGTGACGGCTTCTTGCCAAGGTAGGGCGCCTCTCTGCGACGTGAGCACTGCCTGCTTCACGAGCAGATTCCCAGCCCGCGGCCAGCCGGCCACTTCGCAACCTTCGGCACGGACCGGGGCCTACGAGCCCAACCATTCGGCGATCGGTTCGGCCGCCACCTCGGACGAGTAGACCGAGGCGTGCGTCACGCCCTCCGGGTACTGCGCCGACACCTCGTGCCCCCCGTCGGTCAAGGCAGCGGCGAAGTCCTCGGTGAACTCGACGGGTACCAAGGCGTCGCTGAGACCATGGATGAGGAGCGCCGGGATCTCGGGCCGGCTGTCCGCCTGGTCGACAGGGTTCCCACGGGACCAGTCGTCGGGCCCGGTCGGTGGCGAGCCGAAGAGGTTCAGGGCCAAACCTTGTGCCGCGACAACGTCGTAGGGACCGGCGAGACCGATCAGTCGATCTGCGGCCACCGACTCGTACTCGCACGAGTCCGCGACGTATTCCTCGGGTTGGAGCGCCACCAATGCGGCCAGCTGCGCGCCGACCGAGTGCCCCAGCACGACGATCTCGGCCGGATCAACGTTGGCGTCGGTGGCGACCTGCGCGGCGTAGGCAATCGCACAAGCAACGTCTTGGGGCGGAAGCGGGTAGAAAGCGTCATCGGTGGCGGTCCGATAGGTGACAGTGACCACCGCGATGCCTTCGTCGGAGAGGGCTTGCGCCAGACCCGCCATGCCGCTGGGGTCGGCGCTCACCCAGCTACCGCCAGGGACCATCACCACCAGCGGAACAGCTGCCGTCAGGTCGCGGGGGGGATAGACGGTGGCACCTGCCGCCGGGTCGTAGGGGGCCGGGGTGGTCGGGGTCTGGCCAGACGTCGCCTCAGGGTCTGCGCAACCCGACGTCCACCCGGTAGCGGCCACGAGTGCCGCCGTCGCCAGGGACGGCCACAATCGACCCCTTCGCTGACCCGGCACGATGGTCACGATGCCATGCCTCTGGATGGGCAGGCCACGGCGGATTCGGCGGAGGACTGCCACGACGGGTGGCCGAAGACCATCGGCCTCGGCTAGTTCTCAGGGCTCTTGTGGTGCTCGCCTCGGTGGGACAGCTGTTCTCGGACGGGGTCCCGACATGCGAGGGCCCCCGACCAGGATCGGTACGAGGGCGTGGTCGGAGATTCGGCTGATGCGACCGCCGCGATGCATGAAGGGGCGGTCCCCCTGCGGATGGGGATCTGCCATGCTGGCCGGGCCCCGCCCCGTGGGATGGCCAAATGGAGGTCGTGCTGTGCCGCGCTACATGGACCGCCACAACATCCCGTCTGCCACGTCTGCCGATCTTGCGGAGGCTCACGCGCTCGACCTGTCCATGCAGAGCCAGTTCGACACGCGATTCTTGACCTACTGGTTCGATCCGAAGGACGGGACTGGGATCTGCCTGGTCGAGGCACCAGACGAGAACGCCATTGCGCAGGTGCACCGAGCCGCCCACGGGAACGTTCCCGCGCAGATCATCGAGGTTGACCTGGACATGGTCCATGCGTTTCTTGGTCGTGTCTCTGACCCAGCCCCGGTGTCTCTGGAGTCCGGCGAGGTGGTGCCGGGCACGGTCGACAGCGCGCTCCGCGTGATCATGTTCACCGACCTGCAGGACTCGACCAGCCAACTGCAGCACATGGGCCACATCAAGGCGATCGAAGCACTGGAGCAGCACGACACGATCGTGACGAGAACCGTGGCGGCTCACCAAGGTTCGATCGTGAAGAACACCGGCGACGGCTTCCTGGTCTCGTTCGCCTCTGTGGACGAGTCCCTGCGCTGCGCGGCCGAGCTGCAGCGCGCGTTCGCTGCCCACAACTCCGCGTCACAGGACATGCCGCTGCACATCCGTGTGGGCCTCAACGCCGGGCTTCCGGTGGAGCGGGGTGGTGACCTGTTCGGGACGGCCGTCCAGCTGGCTGCACGCATCTGCGCACATGCCGAGCCCAATCAGGTGGTCGTGGCCGGGGTGATGCACGACCTCTGTGCCGACCAGGAGTTCGCGGACGCCTTCGACGACATCGGCAGGGTGACGCTCAAGGGGTTCGTCAGCGCCGTGCAGCTGTACAGCCTTCGCTGGCAGGAAGACGGCGGCGGGATCTGAGGCGCACAGGGCACCCCAGGCAGAACGGCGCCTCGTCCCGTGATGGCAAGCCAGGGTCACCCACGCCCGCCATACTCAGACGGCGATGGCGACGGCCACGGCGAACGCGGCGATGAAGACGGCGATCATCGCGCCGAGCAGCGCCGAGTACCGCCGCGGCTGCACCTTGCCGCGCGAGTCGAGTCGGCGGACGATTGGGAACAGCCGCCAGTAGAACGTCGCGACTGCTGGAACCATGACGACGCTGGCCAGCAGCTGAGTTCTCGGCTCGCCCACGACAAGGATTACCAGCCAGAGCGCGATGAAGATCAGCTTCGTGCCCGCAACCCAGTAGACCAGGTACCTCACGAACGCGTGCAGGTCGGCGTCTGCGGCGGAGTCGGTCCACCCTCTGAACACGCCGACGGCGTTGAACCGGGTCGAGCCCGGAGCGAAGTACAACGCGGCGACGTTGGCTGACTCCAGCAGGAGAAACGCCGAGACGACGATCTGCAGCACTATCGAGGGATCGGTCAACGGGAGCTCCCGGGCGTAGTCGGCGTGCTGACACCAGGCCTGCTGGTGTGCGCAGCCGAGGCGATCGAGCACGCCGAGTATGCAGGCCGTCGGTCGCGTCGGGCAGCTACCGTGCGGGAGGCGTCGAGGCGGTGGTCACGACTCCTCGGTCGATCGCAGCGGTCTGACCGGTCGGTGCGTGGGCGGTGACGGCGCGACGATGTAGCCCTCGTCTGCCGAGCCGTAGATCCGCAGAGTGTCGCGTCGGTGGTGCCACATCCAGGCCAGGCGGGCGCACACGATTGCGTCCAGCTCGTCCTCGACCCGGTTCAGATCGCCCGGCCGGGGTGATGCGACGGCGTCGCGGATCTCCTCCCACCGAGGCTGGCCGGCGACAGCGAGCTCGGCGATCCCTTCGAGGTGCGACATGAGAGCGACGAATCCGGGTCGGCGACGTTCGACGTTCCCCTTCTTGTAGTCCAGTCGGTAGGTCAGACCGAAGAGGCCGATCATCGCCGGGTGTGGGTAGACCTCGATGCACACCGTCTGGTCAGTGAACGGTCTGGCCGATGGGTCGATCTCCCAGCCGAACCGCTTTGCGAGACGCATGGCCCGCGGCTCCTGGCCGCCGAACGTGGCCCGGTTGGACGTGTGAGCCGACGCCCCGAACCCACCGAACGTTCGGCCGATCAGCCTCTCGGCGACTCGCTGACCGCTCTCGTTCGGGACAACGAGCGGTGCATCTACTGCGACGACTGACACCTCGGAACGTAGCCCGGCTATCCAGGCGGCGATCTCCTCATCAGTCCGCACACGCCCGGAAGCGATGAGGCAGCCCTGGTCGTCGGTGGCGGCCACTCCGGTGGCGCCGGTGCTCCACCCGAGGTCGAGCCCGACGAAGATGCCTTGGTGCACCTCGTCTAGTCAATCGGCAGCGGCCGCGGTGCGCTCGTCGGGTCATCGGCCCGGATCCGAGTTGCTGCGATGCCAACGGCGCTGCCTGCGGCAGCGGCCGTGATGCGTTCGTTCGATCGGCTTCCGATCAATGGCGACGTCGATACTCTCGACCTGCCGGACGGCCGGGAATGAGGACGTATGGATCGCTCCGAGAAGCCGATCGTCGCGATTGGGCACTCCGGCCCTGGGGGCATGCTGGCGGTGGATCGGGCTGTTGCGGCGCACACCAACGTCGTGGCTGTCGCCGAGATCGGGACGCAGACCCCGTCGGGTGTGGAGTGTCTGCGGGCCCCACGGGGCCGAGCTCGGGTCGGCCGCGCGGTCCGCGAGGCTGTGAGCCGCGATGCATGGTGGGTCCTGGTCCCGCAGAGCCTGGGTGAGCCTGAGTACCTGCTTGGGTCAGCAGTCCGCTCCGTCGCTAAGGTGGTCGACGAGAAGCATCCGGGAGTAGCGCTGCTGACCGTAGCCCCGGGGACACGGTGGCCATACGAACGAATGCTGGTCGTCGTCGACCCGCTCGGGTCGACCGCCTCGGGATTCGCCGTGTGGATCACGGTCGTGCTGGCACATCTGACCGGTGCTCAGGTCGACGTGCTGGCCGTCGGTGTGCCGCCAGGGGCGCCGATGGGGTCGAGAGAGGCTCGGCTGAGCTATGTGCCTGTCGAGCGTCGCGCCGACCTGTTGCGACAGGCCCTGGCCGGGCTTGACGCGCTCGACGTCGAGGCGAGGTGGATCCCGGGCGGTACCGGGGTCTCGGCCGTTGAGGCTGTGGGCCGGGCCGTTGCGACTGGGGCCTACGACGTCATTGTCGACGATCTCGGCGGAGCCCGAGTACGCAAGAGACTCGCCAAGAAGCAGAGCGTCAAGCGGCTCCTCTCCGACGACCGGGGCGGCGCCGTCCCCCTGTGGGCGATGCGCAACTCCGGCTGTGATGTCGTGACGGTGATCGACGGAATCGCGCTGGGCGTGCTGCCGGCCGGAGTCCTGCACACAGGTGCCGTAGCGGCGATGTCCCTGGGCCTGATCGGTGCGTCGGCACCGGCATTCGCAGCCCCCGGCACCAGCCACAGCACGCCTGTTGCGACCGCCACCTCGGCAACGGGTATCGAGGACGCTGCCTCTGCGGACACGGAACGGGACTCCGCGGGCAGCGCGTCTGCGAACGAGGGGCAGAAGACCGAGGGCCGCCCGCCTGCGACCGGGGTGCCGCAGGCCGAGGACACGTCGACGCAGAGCAGTGTCGCCGTGCAGGTCGACGCTCGGATCGCCCAAGCGCACGCCTGGGTTCTTGAGCTCGGTGACGAGGTGTCCGTGGACGACCATGAGTTCGCCATGGCCGCGCTGGCCGACGTCCAGAAGGACGCCGCAGCGGCAGGCGAGCAACTCAGTCAAGGCAAGGCCGGCCGTGACGAGAGCCGCGCCCAGGTGGACCAGGCTCAGAAGGGACTGGACCAGGCTCAGGCGGAAGCAGAACCGAGCACTCGCAGCCTGGGTGAGGCCCGCGTTGACCTCGCCCGGGCGAACGCAGAGCTCGCCCGGGCGCTGAAGGAGCACGACGCTGCGCAATCGGAGGCGTCGGGGCTCACGGGGTTGCTGCCCTGGGGGGCCACCAGCGAGGACGTTGCAGCAGCCGAGGCTGCAGTCGCTGAGGCTGGGGCCGCGGTCGGGCGGGCCCATGCCGCGGAGGCCGAGCGCTATGCGGACTACCAGGAGTTCTCCGTGCTGGTCGACGAGGCCGAGGAGCAGCTCGCGAGGGCTGGTGACGACCTCGCCAAGGCCGAGGCCGCGGTGACGCAGGCGAAGGTCGAGGCCAAGGCCGCTGAGGATCTCGCACTCGGCTACGAGGCACTCGCAGACGAGGTGGACGAAGCCTTCCGCTCCCAAGGACTCGTCGCTCCAGCGACGGGTGGCGTGACCAGCTCCTACGGCAATCGGGTCCACCCGGTCACCGGGGAGTACAAGCTGCACACCGGTACCGACTTCGCCGGGACCGACGGCAACTACTACGCAGCGATGGGCGGAACGGTGTCTTACGCTGCTTATGACTCTGCCTACGGCAATATGGTGAAGATCGACCACGGCGAGATCAACGGTCACCATGTCGAGACGTGGTACGCCCACCAGCCCGACCTCCAGGTCAGTGTTGGCCAGGAGATCAGCGCGGGCGAGCGGCTGGGCCACATCGGCAGCACGGGATTCTCGACCGGTCCGCACGCGCACTTCGAGCTGCGCGTGGAGGGCGACCCGATCGACCCGGTGCCCCATATCCGCTGAGGACTCGGTCAGCCTTCGACGCCGCGACTCGGGGCTCGTCGTCTGACCTCGACTCCACCCATCAACGCCAGCCCGGTGACGCGAACCTTGACCCGGTGCTCGGAGCCGAGCATCTCGCGTGGCCCCTCGAACGCCCCCATGATGCCGACGCCGTCGACGACGACCGCGACGTCTGATGGGGCAAGGATCTTGACCCCGCCCATGATGGCCACAGCGATGACGGTCACCTCCGAAGTCTCGAATCGGGCCTCGCGCAGGTCCAGCTTGACCTCACCCATCACCGCGACTGCTGAGAACGACTCGGGCAGTACCCACTCGCCCGCACGCGCGGTTCCGCTCATCACGGCGACGGCGGCGCCGGAGGTGGGTGTCCCGCCTACCCGGTCGAGCGAGCCTGTGGGCTCAGCCGCCTGGAGCGGAGCCGGTTGACCACGCACCGGCAGGCTAGGTCCAGCCATGCCCGGCAGGTCGGCCACCAGCGGCTCGAGGTCGCGGTATGTCCGCGCCGCGTACGTTCGCTCCAGGCGCTCGTGCATCTCGTCGAGGTCGATGCGGCCGTCTGCGGTAGCCGAGCGCAGAGCCTCGGCAACCTTCTCGCGGTCGGCATCGGAGCAGCGAAGGTCGCGGGGGTCCGGCGATGGTGCCGAGGGCTCGACGTCGCTCACCCCGCAGACGCTACGCCGCTACTACTGTGGCACCGCCATGAGCAGCAACTCTCTCACTCCGGCGCAGGTCGTTGATTCCGCCGAGCGTTCCAGCCTGGCGTCGGCATCGATGGACCGCTCGCGGTTCCTCGTGCGAGCCGTGCTGGGTGGAGCCTTCCTGGCGCTGGGCGGACTGCTGTCCACGGTCGTGGCCGGGGGAGCAGTCGGGCTGGCCGAGACCAACCCCGGCCTGCAGAAGCTGCTGGCAGGTGCCGTCTTTCCGCTCGGCTTCATCGCCGTTGTCCTGACCGGCGCGGAGCTGTTCACGTCCAGCTCTGCGACGTTCACCGTGTCGCTCTACCGGCGTTCGATCGGTCTGGTCGCGGCGCTGCGATCGTTGACCGTCTCGTATGCGGGCAACTTCGCCGGGGCCGTGCTGGCGGCGCTGCTCCTGGGCATCACCACCGGCATCTACGTCGCCGGAGCAGACGCGACCGACTACCTCCACCAGGTGGCCGGTGGAAAGCTCGACCACACGCTCGCCGAGACGTTCACCCGCGGGATCGGCGCCAACTTCCTGGTGTGCATCGCCGCCTGGCAGGCGTACTCGGCCCAGGACACGATCAGCAAGATGGCCGGAATCTGGTTTCCCGTCATGGGGTTCGTGGCGCTCGGCATGGAGCACTCCATCGCCAACATGTTCTTCATCCCGGCGGCGCTCTTCTCCGGTCTGGACGCCACCTGGGCAGACTTCATGATCGGCAACCTGCTCCCCACGACTCTGGGCAACATCGTGGGCGGCGCGCTGTTCATCGGCCTGGCCTACGCGTGGATCTACCCGCGCACGCCCGCTGATGCCATCGCGGAGCACGGACGGCCTCGGTAGCGACGATGGGCGACGACGTTGCCGGCGACCTGCCTGTCACTCCCGCTCTGCTCATTCCGGAGGCCGAGTTGCAGTGGCGGTTCTCCCGCTCGTCCGGGCCCGGTGGGCAGTCGGTCAACACCACGGACAGCCGAGTGCAGCTGGGCTGGGACGCGCGGAGCTCCGGCGTCCTCTCACCGGCCCACCGTGCTCGCCTGCTCGAGCGCCTGCCGGACGGGGTGATCTGGGTGAGCGCGGCCGAGCACCGATCCCAGTGGCAGAACCGACGCACGGCGAGGCAGAAGCTAGCGGCTGCGGTGCGCTCCGCCGTCGCCAAGCAGCCGCCGTCGCGGCGTCCGACCCATCCGAGTCGCGGTGCCGTCGAGCGACGGCTGACAGCCAAGCGCCATCGCGGCGAGCTGAAGCGGCAACGGCGGGAACGCGACGACTGACCACCGACGTCTCCGCTCGAAGTCGTGGATACCTTTCGTCGATGCGGATCGAGATGGCCGACCCCGAGCCCGGATGGCCGGCGGCCTTCCGCAGTGTTGCCGCTGCCCTGCGACGGGCCCTCGGCCTCTGGGCGCTGCGCATCGACCATATCGGCTCAACGTCGATCCCCGATCTCGCCGCCAAGCCGATCGTCGACGTCCAGATCACCACACAGAACCCGGCCGACCTGGACGCGGCTGAGCACCCCGCCCTGGGTGAGCTTGAGGCTGTCGGGTTCGTGCTGATGGTTGACAACGACGACCGACGCAAGAGGTTTCTGCTGCTACGTGACTCTGCTCGGGGATGGCCGGACACGAACCTGCACGTCCGACGCGACGGGTGTGTCAGCCAGCAGCAGGCTCTCCTGCTGCGCGACTACCTGCGCAGCAGCGAGTCCGCGCGCACGCGCTACGAGCAGGACAAGCGCAGGCTCAGTCGCTGCGATTGGCCAAGTGTCGACGACTACGCCAACGCGAAGGGTGATGTCGTGTGGGCGCTGCTACGCGAGGCGGACGTCTGGTCGTGGTCGGGGTGGGAGCCCGGTCCGTCCGACTTGTGAGCAGGTCGGCTCAGCTGGCCCGGTTGGCCGCGGCGATGGCGTCGATGTGCCCGGCCAGGTCGAGGTCGAGACCGGTGACACCACCCGCGTGGTGGGTGGACAGGGCGAACCGGACCCGTCGCCACCGGATGTCGATGTCGGGGTGATGGTTGGCCTGCTCGGCGGCCTGCGCCACTTGCTCGACGATGCGGATCGCGGTCATGAAGTCGGGAGCCTCGACGGTTCGCACGATGCCGGTGGTGCTCCCGGACCAGTCGGGGCGGGACTCGAGCGCGGCGGCGAGATCGGCCGCGGGCAGGACGTCGTTCACGGTCGCCACGCTCGCATGACCGGCTCCGGGGCGCTACTCGTGGCAGGGTGATCGCCGATCAGGAGGTGGCCGAGATGAGCGTCGTGGTCGGCGCGGCCATCGTGCGCCACGGGCAGGTGCTGGCGGGACGCCGCTCCGCCCCGTCGGCGATGGCGGGAGGCTGGGAGTTTCCGGGCGGCAAGGTCGAGCCTGGGGAGACCGAGGTGCAAGCCCTGGTTCGCGAGTGCCACGAGGAGCTGGGTGTTGTCGTTGCGGTCGGCCAGCGCATCGGGCCCGCTGTGGACCTGCTGCAGACCGACCGTCCTGACCGGCGCACGTTGAAGGTATGGCTGGCGTCGATCCAGCCCGGCGGCACGACTCAGCCCCAGCCGTTGCAGGACCACGACGAGCTGCGCTGGCTCGCTCCCGACGAGCTGTCGAGCGTGCCCTGGCTACCCGCCGACTGGCCGATCGTGCACGCGTTGGCCGACCGGTTCGCTACTCCTCGACCGCTGGCCGGCGGACGTGTCGGCGGGGCCGTGCTGGTCGGCGACACGGTGCGCCGTCCGACCGGGCCGTGGACCCCGGCCGTCCACGCACTGATCGTGCATGCGGTCAAGGCGGGTGTGCCGGGCGTCCCTGACCTGCTCGGCTTCGACCAGGAGGGACGGGAGGTGCTGCGCTTCGTCCCCGGCCGCACCGTGGGCGATGCCGCCGGCGTACCGCCTCTGTTCACCACACCCCGCCTCGCGTGCGAGGTCGGAGCTTGGCTGCGTGGGCTGCACGAGGCGACGTCGCGGTTCGACCCGAGCGAGCGGGAGTGGCGGCGGGGCAGGCTCTCGCGAATGCCGGCTCAGGTGGTGTGCCACAACGACATCAGCCCCGACAACGTGGTGCTGGACGAGGGCGGCTCGCTGCAGGCCGTGCTCGACTGGGACATGGCAGCGCCGGGCGACCCGCGCGACGACCTGGCGTTCGCTGCCTGGCAGTTCGTGCTGCGGCACGGTTCGCGCCCGCAGGACGAGGCCGAGGGGCTGCGCTCGCTGGCCGACGGCTACGGTCGCGACCGAACCGATCCCGTGACGGTGCTCGACCGCGTGGCACCCAGACTGCGTGGCGCCGTCCGGTTCATGCGACGGGGCGCGGCGTCCGGAGATGAGGGTCTGCAGCGGCTGCTGGCGACGGGCATCCCGGAGGCAACCGAAGCCGGTGCCGCGGAGGTCATGGCTCGGCGCGAGGCGCTCATCCGGATGCTGTGATCGACCCTGCGCCTGCTTCGCGCGGCTACTGGGGGGTTCGCGGGGGCTACATGCCGCGCGAACCCCCCACGAACCGTCTTAACGTGATCATTCCGGAGGGGTGGTGGTCGGGAGCACACCTGCGTGGCCGTCAGACTTCTCCCATGCCCGTTCGCTCTGACCTTCGTAACGTCGCCATCGTGGCGCACGTCGACCATGGCAAGACGACCCTGGTCGACGCGATGCTCTGGCAGTCCGGCGCGTTTCGCGCGAACCAGGACGTGGCGGAGCGTGTCATGGACTCCGGCGACCTCGAGCGCGAGAAGGGCATCACGATCCTCGCCAAGAACACCGCGGTGCGCTGGGACCTCGGCAGCGCCACCGGGGCGCCGGTGACCATCAACATCGTCGACACCCCGGGCCACGCTGACTTCGGCGGCGAGGTCGAACGAGGACTGTCCATGGTCGACGGCATCGTGCTGCTCGTCGACGCCAGCGAGGGCCCGCTGCCCCAGACGCGCTTCGTGCTGCGCAAGGCGCTCGAGGCCGAGTTGCCCATCGTCGTGTGCATCAACAAGACCGATCGCCCCGACGCCCGCATCGCCGAGGTGGTCGACGAGGTCTACGAGCTGTTCCTCGACCTCGACGCGGATGAGCACCAGATCGACTTCCCCGTGGTCTACGCCGCCGCACGGGCCGGGAAGGCCGCCCAGACCCGGCCTGCCGACGGGACCGAGCCCGAGTCGAGGGACCTTGCCCCGCTGGTCGACACGATCTTGGCGACCATCCCCGCCCCGCACTACGACGAGGACGCCCCGCTGCAGGCTCACGTCACGAACCTCGACGCCAGCCCGTTCCTGGGACGCCTGGCGCTGTGCCGGATCCACCAGGGAACCCTTCGCAAGGGTCAGCAGGTGGCGTGGTGCCGAACCGACGGCACGATCACCCAAGCCAGGATCGGTGACCTGCTGATCACGGAGGCGCTCGACCGGGTCAACGCTGACGAGGCCGGCCCCGGCGACATCATCGCCGTCGCAGGCATCCCGCAGATCACCATCGGCGAGACGCTGGCCGACCTCGCCGACCCGCGTCCGCTGCCCCTCATCACGGTCGACGAGCCGGCCCTGTCGATGGTCATGGGCATCAACACCTCGCCGCTGGCCGGGCGCTCCGGCGGGACGAAGCTCACAGCCCGGCTGGTCAAGGACCGCCTCGAACGTGAGCTCGTCGGAAACGTCAGCCTACGGGTGCTGCCCACCGAGCGTCCCGACGCCTGGGAGGTGCAGGGTCGCGGTGAGCTCGCCCTCGCAGTGCTGGTCGAGACCATGCGCCGGGAGGGCTTCGAGCTGACCGTGGGCAAGCCCCAGGTGGTGACCCGGGAGATCGACGGACGGCTGCACGAGCCCGTCGAGCGGCTGACCATCGACGCACCCGAGGAGTACCTGGGGGCGCTCACGCAGCTGCTCGCCTCACGCAAGGGGCGCATGGAGCAGATGGTCAACCACGGCACGGGCTGGATACGCATGGAGTACCTCGTTCCGGCTCGGGGTCTGATCGGCTTTCGCACCCAGTTCCTCACCGAGACGCGCGGCACCGGCCTGGCGCACCAGGTGTTCGAGAAGTACGAGCCGTGGTTCGGGGCGCTGCTGACCCGGCCGACCGGCTCGTTGGTGGCCGACCGATCCGGCCAGGCGACGTCGTTCGCCATGTTCAACCTGCAGGAACGGGGGACCATGTTCGTCGGACCCGGCACGGATGTCTACGAGGGCATGGTCGTGGGGGAGAACTCACGCGCCGACGACATGGACGTCAACATCACCAAGGAGAAGAAGCTGTCCAACGTGCGCAGCTCGACCGCCGACGAGCTGGAGCGCCTGGTTCCGCCTCGGCTGCTGTCGTTGGAGCAGGCGCTGGAGTTCTGCCGGGACTCCGAATGCGTGGAGGTCACCCCGAACGCCGTCCGGCTGCGCAAGGAGGCGCTGGGGGCAACCGAGCGCGCTCGTGAAGCTGCCCGCCGCAAGCACGACAGGTGAACCGCTGACCGGCGCAGTCCACGACATGACCCAGAGTCGTGTTACGAGCAGATTTCGCCTGGTCGGGGTCGAATTCCGGGCTGGTTGCGGGCGTGTCACGATTCGGACACGGAGGCCCTCGCAGTTTGGGAACTCGAAAGAGGCTGACGTACATTCCCCTACGTTGCTACGCGTCTGACGTGCACTGAGCAGCATACCTGTTCTCGATCCGGGAGTCCCTGAGCGAATGACTGTTGGCCTCGCTGAGACGTCGGAGACGACGTCGACGGAGCAGACCGAGGATGTCGGTCGCTCGTTGCGGGTCATCGTCTGGAGTCGGCTCAAGCGGGACCGCACCGCGGTCGTCTCTCTCATCGGTCTGTCGATCATTCTGCTCACGGCACTGTTCGCGCCGTTGCTCACCAGACTCGTCGGCGTCGACCCGTTCTCGTTCAACCCCGACCAGCTCAGCTCGGCGGGCTCGCTGCCGCTCGGCAACTGGGGCGGCATCACCTGGCAGCACCCACTCGGCGTGGAGCCGCAGACGGGACGCGACATCATGGCCCGGCTGCTCTACGGGGCCCGGCTGTCGCTGTTCATCACGCTGACCGCAACCGTCCTGACGATCGTCTTCGGCACGCTCGCCGGCATCGTGGCCGGCTACCGCGGGGGCTGGATCGACACCGTGATCAGCCGGCTCTCGGACCTGACGCTCGTCTTCCCCGTCCTCGTGCTGCTCATCGCGCTCGGCCCGGTCGCCCAGCAGATCGCCAGCGACGCAGGCCTCGACCCGAACACCGGCCGCGTCACCTTCATCATCATCGTGCTGGGGCTCTTCGGGTGGCCCTACCTCGGACGACTGGTGCGAGGGCAGGTGCTGAGCCTGCGTGAGCGGGAGTTCGTCGAGGCCTCGGAGTCACTCGGGGCATCCAACAGCCGGGTGCTGTTCGCCGAGATCCTGCCGAACCTCATCGCGCCGATCATCGTCGTGATGTCGATCCTGATCCCCAGCTTCATCATCACCGAGGCGACGCTGTCGTTCCTGGGCGTCGGGGTTCTTCCGCCGACGCCCACCTGGGGCAACATGCTGGAGGACTCCGTGAAGTTCTTCACCGTCGTGCCCACCTACATGTTCATCCCCGGCACCGCGTTGCTCATCACCGTGCTGCTGTTCAACCTGCTGGGGGACTCGATTCGCGACGCGGTGGACCCGAGGGCGGGTCGTGTCTGAGCGCGACGGATGTCAGGCGACCTGACACACAGACTTCCCGCTGGCCCACCCGGCCAGTGGGGCGAGCCCGCCGAACCCGGCGGGTCGGCCAGGGATCTGGGTACAAGGCCCAGGACCAGACCAGGAGGAAACAGATGGCAAAGACCACATGGGGTCTGCGCGCTGTGGTTCTCGCTGCCAGCGGCGCACTTGTGCTCGCCGCATGTGGTGGCGGGGACGGCGACAGCGGCGAATCCTCGGGAAGCGGCAACGAGGCGGGTGCCCAGGGCGGCACCCTGTACTACCTCGACGTCTCCGAGCAGGTGCAGCACCTCGACCCCCAGCGCAACTACACCGGTGAGGACCTGGCGTTCGCTGGGTCGTTCATGCACCGGACGCTGACCACGTACAAGTTCAGCCCGGACGCGGCCGAGGCCAACGAGCTCGTGGCTGACCTCGCCACCGACACCGGCACGCCGAACGACGACGCCACGGAGTGGTCGTTCACCCTGCGTGAGGACGCCACCTGGGAGGACGGCCAGCCCGTCACGTGCGAGGACGTCAAGTACGGCGTCTCGCGCACCTTCGCCCAGGACGTCATCACCGACGGTCCGCAGTTCGCCGTGTCGATGCTCGACATCCCCACCGATGACGAGGGTGCCTCGCAGTACAAGGGTCCCTACACCGGCGAGGGCCAGGAGCTCTACGACGAGGCCGTCACGTGTGACGGTCAGACGATCACGTTCAAGCTGAACAAGACGGTCGCTGACTTCAACTACACCGTGACCCTGCTGGCCTTCAGCCCCGTCCGTGAAGACCTGGACACCGGCGAGCAGTACACCGACGCCCCGGCGTCGAACGGCCCGTACAAGATCGAGGAGTACACCAAGGGCCAGCAGCTCGTGCTCACGCGCAACGAGAACTGGGACCCCGAGTCCGACCCGATCCGTCCGGCCTACCCGGACGAGATCGTCTGGCAGTTCGCGCTGGACGAGAACGCCATCGACCAGCGGCTGATCGCTGACTCCGGTGACGACCAGAACGCCGTTGCCCTGGGCATCCAGCCGGCCAACAAGCCGCAGATCCTGGCCGACGACCCGCGGTTCAACGACCGCACCTGGGACGAGTTCGACCCCTACAGCCGCTACATCGCCATCAACACCAGGCTGGTGCCGAACGAGAAGCACCGCCAGGCGATCCTCGCGGCCATGAACCGGGAGAACATCCTCACCGTCCTCGGTGGTGAGTACGCCGGTACCGAGGGTGACGGCATCATCAAGCCGAACCTCGCCCTGGACTACGCGCCGACCGAGCTCTGGACCGGTCTGCTGGGCCAGGAGATCGCGGCGCAGGGCGACCCTGAGTTCGCCCAGCAGCTGATCGAGGAGTCCGGTGAGCCGATGCCCGAGCTCATCTACGACTACCCCGAGACCGAGACCCGCGGCAAGGAAGCCGCTGCGTTCATCGAGGCCATGGATGCTGCAGGCATCTCCGTGACCCCGAACCCGATCGAGAGCGGCATCTACTACGGCACCGTTCTCGACCAGGAGGCGCAGAACCACCTCTCGTGGGGTGGCTGGGGTCCGGACTGGGCCAACGCCTCGACCGTCATCCCTGAGCTCTACGGCGCCCAGGGCGGCTTCAACCTGTCGCAGTACAACCAGGGTGGCGTCGAGGACGAGGAGTTCCAGGCCCAGATCGACGAGGCTCTGGCGACCGTCGACCGTGACGCGCAGGCCGAGCTCTGGCAGGAGCTGAACACCCGGGGCAGCGAGCTGGCCCTGGTTGCCCCCACCCAGTTCGGTCAGGACCAGCGCATCTGGGGCTCCGGCCTGGGCAACGTGTACTTCTGGGCGCCCTACGGCTCCTACCCGTACGCGGAGATCTTCATCGAGGGCGCAAGCTCGGACTCCGAGGAATAGGACCTCCCGGAGTACCAGATGATGATCGATAGGTAGGCGATGGTGGGGTCGGGGAGCCCGATCTAGGGCTCCCCGACCCCACCTCGCACACACCGTCGGCCAGATCTGCGAGGCTGGCCCTAACCCGGACACGAGAGGCGCGACACATGGGTGGATATATCGCGCGACGGCTGTTCACCGTGGCATGGATGATGGTGCTGCTGAGCATCCTCGTGTTCGTCCTGTTCAACGCCGTGCCGGCCGATCCGGCCGCCCTGACCTGTGGCAAGGCCTGCAACGAGCAGGTCATCGAGGCCAACCGGGAACGTCTCGGCCTGGACAAGCCGTTGACCGAGCAGTACACGGACTGGGTCACGGGCATCTTCGTCGGTCGCACGTACGGCTCCGGGTCCGCCTCGTTCGAGTGTGAGGCCCCGTGCCTGGGCTACTCGTTCGTCAAGCGGGAGCCGGTGACCCAACTCCTGGTGGAGCGATTCCCGGTCACAGCATCCATAGCCGTCGGCGCAGTGACTCTGTGGTTGGTGATCGGCATCACCTCCGGCATCTTCGCCGCGCTCAGACGTGGCCAATGGCAGGACAAGACGATCACTGCCATCGCCATGTTCTTCTACTCGTTCCCCACGTTCTTCTTCGGCCTCGTCCTTCTGTTCTTCGTCGTGATCAGATGGCAGCTGCTGCCCTATCCGAGCTGGACGCCGTTCACCGAAGACCCGTGGCGCTGGTTCCAGACGATGATCCTGCCCTGGCTCACCGTCGCCCTGCTCTCGGCCGGGTTCTACACCCGACTCACCCGCAGCCAGATGCTGGAGACCCTGGGCGAGGACTACATCCGAACCGCGCGGTCCAAGGGTCTGCGTGAGCGCACGGTCATCCGCAAGCACGCACTGCGCGCGGGCCTGACGCCCATCGTGACCGCTACGGGCCTCGACCTGGCCTTCTTGCTGGGCGGGGCGATCGTCGCCGAGGTGATCTTCACTCTTCCGGGCATCGGCAAGCTCTTCCTCGAGTCGGCCACCAACCTCGACCTGCCGGTTCTGGCCGCGACAACCCTGATCGCCGGTGTCTTCATCCTCTTCGCCAACCTGGTGGTCGACCTCTTGTACGGAGTGATCGACCCACGAGTGAGGCTCTCGTGAGCAGGGAAGCAGCAGACGTGGAGGTGACGACAGGAGCACGCGAGCCAGCCAGCGCCTACCTGGACGTGCGTGACCTGACGGTCGAGTTCAGTACTGAGGACGGCATCGTCCGTGCCGTCGACGGGGTCTCCTACACCGTGGAGCGTGGCAAGACCCTCGCGGTCGTGGGGGAGTCTGGTTCGGGCAAGTCGGTCACCAGCAACGCCGTGATGGGCCTGCTCAACCCGAAGCAGGCCACGATCAGCGGGCAGGCGCTTCTCGACGGCGAAGACCTGATTTCGGCCACGCCCGAGCGCGTGCGTGAACTGCGCGGCAGCGAGATGGCCATGATCTTCCAGGACCCGCTGTCGTCGCTGCACCCCTTCTACACGATCGGCTGGCAGCTGGTCGAGGCCGTTCAGGCCAAGAAGAACGTCGACAAGAAGGCCGCCCGAGCACGCTCGCTGGAGATGCTCGAGCGAGTCGGCATCCCGAACGCGGCCGCCCGCATCGACGAGTACCCCCACCAGCTCTCCGGCGGCATGCGCCAGCGTGTGATGATCGCCATGGCGCTGATCAACGACCCGGCCATGCTCATCGCCGACGAACCGACGACGGCGCTCGACGTGACCGTGCAGGCGCAGATCATCCGCCTGATGCGTGACCTGCAGGACGAGTTCGGCACAGCGATCGTGCTGATCACCCACGACCTCGGGGTCGTGGCCGACATGGCCGACGACGTCATCGTCATGTACGGCGGACGTGCGGTGGAGCGCGGAACGTCCGAAGACATCTACTACCGCTCCGAGATGCCCTACACCTGGGGGCTGATGTCCAGCGTGCCGCGCATGGACCTCGGTGAGGCCGAGCGCCTGATCCCGATCCCCGGGACGCCGCCGTCACTGATCGACATGCCGCCCGGCTGCGTCTTCCGCCCGCGCTGCACCTACCACCAGCACGTGGCGGGCAACCTGTGCGACACGACGCGGCCCGACCTGCTGCCGGTCGGCGATGGGCACGACATCCGCTGCCACATCCCGAGCGAGGATCGCAAGAGACTGGCAGCAGAGCTGTTCGCCGAGATCCGTGGGACGGGAGGCCAGGCATGACCGACCCGTTGATGCAGGTCAGCGATCTGCGCAAGCACTTCCCCATCACCAAGGGCGCCCTGCTCAAGCGCACGGTGGGTCAGGTCAAGGCCGTCGACGGCGTGAGCTTCGACGTCGCCCCGGGGGAGACCGTCGGCCTGGTCGGGGAGTCCGGCTGCGGCAAGTCGACGGCGGGCCGCACGATGCTGCGCCTTCTCGAACCCACCGGGGGGTCGGTGCTGTACAAGGGCAAGGACCTCACCGAGCTCAGCCGCAAGGACATGGTGCTCCTGCGTCGCGAGATGCAGATGATCTTCCAGGACCCCTACTCGTCGCTGAACCCCCGGCACACCGTCGGGACGATCGTCTCCGCTCCGTTCCGGATCCAGAACATCGACCCACCCGGCGGCCAGAAGAAGGCCGTCCAGGAGGTCATGGAGCGCGTCGGGCTCAACCCCGAGCACTACAACCGCTACCCGAACGAGTTCTCCGGTGGTCAGCGCCAGCGCATCGGCGTCGCCCGGGCCATCGCCCTGAACCCGAAGCTGATCGTCTGCGACGAGCCGGTGTCGGCCCTGGACGTGTCCATCCAGGCACAGGTCGTCAACCTGCTCGAAGACCTGCAGGACGAGTTCGGCATCGCCTACGTCTTCATCGCCCACGACCTGTCCGTCGTGCGCCACATCTCCGACCGCATCGCTGTGATGTACCTGGGCAAGATCGTCGAGTTCGCCGACGACGACTCCCTCTACACCGAGCCCCGACACCCCTACACCGCCGCGCTGCTGTCGGCCGTGCCGCTGCCCGACCCGATCAAGGAACGCGGACGTGAGCGGATCGTGCTTCAGGGCGACCTGCCCAGTCCGGCCAATCCGCCGTCCGGATGTGTCTTCCGTACCCGGTGCTTCAAGGCACAGGAGCGGTGCGCGGTCGAAGAGCCGGCGCTGGTCGAGATCAGTTCCGGCCACTCGGTGGCCTGCCACTACCCGATGGAGCCCAACCTGGGCGCCGTGCTCGGCACGACCGAGGCCGACACCCACCTCGGCCCGCTCGACATCCCCGGTACGACGACCGCCTGAGACGGGGGAGGGGCCTCAGGCCTCGCGCGCAGGGAGCGACTCGGCCAGAAAGTCCCGCTGGGCCAACAGCAGGTTCTCCGCCACCGTCTCCTGCGGGGTCATGTGCGTGACGCCGGACAGCGGGAGCACCTGGTGCCGGCGCCCAGCCGCCAGCAGCGCCGAGGACAGCCGCAGGCTGTTGGCCACCAGCACGTTGTCGTCGGCCAGCCCGTGGATGACCAGCAGCGGACGCTCCAGCCGCTCGGCACGCGGCAGCAGCGACTGTGACTCGTAGCTGCCCGGCATGTCCTGCGGACGGTGCAGGTAGCGCTCGGTGTAGGCGGTGTCGTACAGCGCGAAGTCGGTGACCGGCGCGCCGGCGATGCCGGCATGGAACAGATCGGGTCGATCCAGAACCGCCAGCGCCGCGAGGTAGCCGCCGAACGACCATCCGCGGATGGCCACTCGGCCCAGGTCGGCCACCGGGCCGACCGCCTCGGCGACCATCTCGAGGGCCCGTACCTGTGCGGCCAGTGCCGGTCCGGCGAAGTCACCGTCCATGGCTCGCTGCCAGGAGGGCGTCCCGGGCGTACCGGGCCCGTCAGCCACGACCACCACGAATCCCTGGTCGGCCCACCACTGGCTCTCCAGGTAGGCACGGGCGGCGTTCACGACCCGCTGGCCGTGCGGACCGCCGTAGGGGTCGAGAAGCACCGGCAGAGGGGACGTGTCGTCCGGTGGTCGATCCCGGGGCAGCAGCACCACGGCGCGCGGGTCGCTCGACTCCGCGCGGCGCAGGCGTCGAGGCTTCGGCCGCAGCGGGGCATCCACCACGTGGTTGGCGACCTCGTACCGCCCGACGCCTCGTGACACCTGAACCACCGGCACCACGGAGTCGAGCGTGTCGACGCGAGTGATGAGGGTCCCACCTTCGGCCTTTGCCGAAGCCAGGTCGCCTGACGGGCTGAGGAACTCCCAGGTGCCGGCGGCATCCAGCCGCGCCACCCGCACCTCGCACTCGTCCTCCCACACCGAGAGCAGCACCGACTCCGGGCTGACCCCATGAACGGCGCTCACCTGCACCCCTGCTGGGGTGATCGGCTCGCCGTCGGCCAGCAGACGAGCCGTGTCGGTGTTGCCGTCGTGCTCGACCGTCAGCAGCCTCTCGCCCCACCATGCGGGCACGCCCGGCACCACGTCGACCCATGCCTCGTCAGTGATGACGCGTTGCGGGGTCGGCTTCTCCCCGGGGCTCCAGACCAGCGCCGCCATCGTGTGCTGCCGTCGGGCCAGGACGGTCACCAGTGCGGGACGCCCCCGCGTCCAGCGCACGTCCACGAGGTACTCCAGGCTCTCGTTGTCCCACGGCACCTCGTCGCGGGAACCGTCGAGGTCGACGTGCCAGAGCGTCGTGGACGGGTTGCGCTCGCCGGCGAACGGATAGCGCACCGCGAACGGCTTCGACGCCGGGTTGGCCGGGTCGGCGATGTAGGTCACCGGCACGGCCGATGCGTCCACGCGGGCCACGAGCAGGCTCGCCGAGTCGGGCGCCCACCAGAACGAGCGCAGCCGACCGAGCTCCTCGGCGTGCACGAAATCGGACAGGCCCCAGGTGACGGCGTCGCCGTCGAGGTCGGTGTCGGGGCCGGCCAGCGCGTGCCCCCTCTGCGAGCCGTCGGCCGGCGCCACGTGCAGCCCGCCGTCGCCGTGGTAGGCCACCCATCGCCCGTCCGGGGAGAGCCGAGGGTCGACGGCCGCACCCGCCACCGGTACCTCCACGACCTCGCCCGTGGCGGCGTCCAGCACGAAGACCCGTCCCGACAGCGTGACCGCGACGTGCTCGACGGCCTCGTCGGTGCTGTAGGCGGTGATGCCGGCCCCACCCTGGCGCATCCGCTCGCGACGGGCACGCTCGGCAGCCGGCAGCTCCTCGTCCGCGGAGCCGAGCAGGTCGACCGGGTCGGCGAGCAGGCTTTGCGCACCCGACTCGACGTCGAGCCGCCACAGCAGCCCGCTGCGCTCGGTGCCGGAGCGCGAGCGCAGGAACAGCGCCCGAGAACCGTCAGGCGAGATCGTCCAGCTCGTGGGGGCCCCGAGGGTGAAGCGCATGGTGCGGGCGGACAGGCGGGGGAACGGCAGCCGCGACAGGTCATCGACGGTGGTCTTCTCGGGGGTGCTCGGGCTGCTCACGGGCGCCACGCTGCCATAGGGTGCGACCGGTGAGCACGCCACCCATCGCCGCACCAGCCGGTCGCCGGCTGCTGCTCGTCCACGCCCACCCCGACGACGAGACCATCAACAACGGCGCGACGATGGCACGCTACGTCGACGAGGGTGCTCACGTCACTCTCGTCACCTGTACGTCCGGGGAGGAGGGCGAGGTTCTCGTACCCGATCTGGAGCACCTCGCCGCCGATGCCGACGACGCGCTGGGGCCGCACCGACAGGCCGAGCTGGCCCACGCAATGGCTGCCCTCGGCGTCACCGACCACCGCTTTCTCGGCGGGGCCGGGCGTTACCGCGACTCCGGGATGATGGGCACTGCGCCCAACGACCGCCCGGAGTGCTTCTGGCGTGCTGACCTGACCGAGGCCTCCACACAGCTCGCCCAGGTCATCCGCGAGGTTCGGCCGCAGGTGCTTGTCACCTATGACGAGTTCGGCGGGTACGGCCACCCGGACCACATCCAGGCGCACCGGGTGGCAACCTACGGGGCCGCGTTGGCCGCCGTGGCCTCCTACCGTCCCGACCTCGGCCCGGCGTGGACGCCGGCCAAGGTCTACTGGAACGCGATGCCCCGCAGCTTCGTCGCTGGGGGCATCGAGGCGATGAAGGCTGCAGGAAGTGACTTCTTCGGCGTCGAGTCGGTCGACGACCTGCCCTTCGTGGTGCCCGACGCCGCAGTCTCGGCTGCCATCGACGCCACCGACCACGTCGAGCGCAAGCTCGAGGCGATGCGGGCCCACGCCACGCAGATCGCTGTCGACGGACCGTTCTTCGCGCTGTCCAACCAGATCGGCATGCAGGCGTGGGGTCAGGAGTTCTACCGCCTGGCCGCGGGCGTGGCAGGGCCCGTCGACCCCTCGACCGGGTGGGAGAGCGATCTGTTCGCCGGCCTCGCATGAGCCATCGGTCGCACCCGGTGTGGCGGGCGGTCGGGCTGGCGGCGCTGGTGGCGCTGTCCGCTGTGGCCGGCGCTGTCAGCGGCTTCGTGCACCGGACGCGACTCGACATTGCCGGGCTGAGTCTTCCGGTGGGGCTTGTGGCGGCCTTGGCCGCCGTGGTGGGGCTGGTGCTGGCGGCGCGCGTCGTCGGAGGGTCCCGTGCGGCCGTCCTGCTCGTCGGTGCCGGCTTCGCGATTCCCGTCCTGGTGCTCAGCCAGTTCCGCCCGGAGGGGGATCTGGTGATCGCCGAGGACGCCTGGGGTCTGAGCCTCCTGGCCGGCATGGCGCTCGTCGTCACTGCGGGGGTGACAGTGCCGGTGCGCGCATACAGTAGGCAGCCAGCAGGCGCCGCCGTCGGCGCCGACGTCCCTGTGAGTCCGTGAGGTGCCGTGACTGACCCGCCGTCCGATCTGTCGAGCGCCGGCGGGGACGCCACCGTGGTCACGGCCGGTCCGCAGGGGTCGAACCGGCCGTCCCGGCGCCGGTGGTGGGTCGCGGTCGGTGTGGTCCTTACGCTTCTGGTGCTCGGCGGGGCCTACCTGGCTGCCTACTCCTACGCCGGCACGACTGTCCCGGTCGGCACCACCGTTCTCGGCATCGACATCGGCGGTCAGACCCAGGACGAGGCAGAGGCGACGCTTCGTGACGAGCTTCCGCCCATCGCCGACGCGCCCCTCACGCTGCTGGTGGGCACCGATAGCTACCCGATCACACCGTCGGAGTCCGGACTGAACGTCGACGTGCCCGCGACGGTGCGGGCGGCCGGCGTCGGAGCATCTGATCCCCTGCGTCTTGTCGAGTCGATCATCAGCGGTGGCGGCCCGGTCGACCCGGTGGTCGTGGTCGACGACGAGGAGCTGAGCCAAGCGGTGGACGAGGTCGCCGACGACGCCGACCGGGAGCCGGTCGAGGGCGCGGTCGCCTTCGTCACGGGCAACGTCGACGCGACCCTGCCGGAGCAGGGGCGCGTGGTCGACCGGCCCGCCTCGGTCGACGAGGTCGCCGACTCCTACCTGGTACGAAGCGCACCGGTGCCGCTGCCCGTCGACACCACCGACCCGACCGTGACGGCCGAGGAGGTCGAGCGCGCGGTACGAGAGTTCGCCCAGCCCGCCATGTCCGGCCCCGTGACGCTGGAGTCGTCGCTGGCGACCAGGAACCTGGGGACGCCGCTGCTGGGCAGGGTGCTGAGCATGCAGCCCGACGACACCGGTGTGCTCCAGCCGGTGCTGGACGAGCAGGGTCTGCTCGAGGCGTCCCAGGGACGGCTCGACGACCTCGGACGCCCCGCGTCCGACGCCTCGGTGGTGATCCGTCGCGGCCGACCGGTGGTCGTCCCGTCCAGCGCCGGTCAGCAGGTCGACACCACCACCTACGCCGACGACGTGTTCGCCTCGCTCACCCAGTCCGGTGGCGACCGCGTCATCACGCTGCCGCTGGTTCCCAAGCCGGCGGAGTTCACCACGGCCGACGCACGCGCCAGCGGGGTGCAGGAGGTGGTCGCGGAGTTCACGACCTTCTACCCGCACGCCGACTACCGCAACATCAACATCGGCCGCGCGGCTGAGCTCGCCAACAACACCTTCCTCAAGCCCGGGGACGTGTTCTCGATGAACGACGTGGTGGGTGAACGGCGGGTGGACCGAGGCTTCACGAGCGGCTTCATCATCGAGAGCGGACGCTTCGCCGAGGCCGTCGGCGGTGGGGTCTCTCAGCTGGCCACGACCCTGTTCAACGCCGGGCACTTCGCGGGCTTCGAGAACGTCGAGCACCACCCGCACACCTTGTACATCGACCGGTACCCGGTTGGTCGTGAGGCCACCGTGTTCTGGGGCTTCTGGGACCTGCAGTTCGGTAACAACACCCCCCACGGCGCCGTGGTGCAGTCATTCATCAACCCCAGCAGCCCCGGCACCACCGGTTCGGTCACCGTGCGCATCTGGAGCACGCCGTACTGGGACGTCGACTCGGTCACCGGCGACCGCTTCAACTCCCGGCCGTTCGAGCGCAGGGTGATCTCGGGCGAAGGCTGTGTCCCGTCCAGCGGCTCGGCCGGGTTCGACATCATCGTGACCCGCACACTGTCGCGAGGCGGCTCCGTGCAGGACCGTGAGGAGCTCTACACGCGCTACGAGGCAACACCCGAGGTGGTGTGCACCAACTAACGGGATCGTGCGTAGGCTGGATGACATCCGCTCGGCAACGACCAGGCTGGCAACGCCCCGGCCGGTTACGGACAAGCAGGAGGACATCACCGTGACGTACGTGATCGCGCAGCCCTGCGTCGACCTCAAGGACCGCGCCTGTGTCGAGGAGTGTCCGGTCGACTGCATCTACGAGGGCGAGCGGATGCTCTACATCCACCCCGACGAGTGCGTCGACTGTGGCGCCTGCGAGCCGGTCTGCCCGGTCGAGGCGATCTTCTACGAGGACGACGTGCCCGCGGAGTGGCGCGCCTACACGGAGGCCAACGCCGAGTTCTTCGACGACCTCGGCTCTCCCGGTGGTGCAGCCAAGCTCGGCGTGATCGACCGTGACCACTCGCTGGTCGCTGCCCTGCCGCCGCAAGAGCACTGAGCACCCGCCCGTCGTCGGGCGTCGTCGGGCGGCTGCCCGTCTTTCCGTGGGACAGGCTAGGTCCCGCCGCTGACCTCGCACGTGCTCATCCCGGTGGCGTCGTCGACCTCTCGGTCGGGGCTCCGGTCGACCCGACTCCGTCCGTCGTCGAGCTGGCCCTGGCCAGCGCCTCACAGGCTCCCGGCTACCCGCTGACCCGCGGGACGCCAGGGGTGCGCGAGGCCGTCGCCGGCTACCTGGGTCGTCGCTGGTTCGTCGACATCTCGCCTGACGCCGTGCTGCCCGTGATCGGCACCAAGGAGCTCGTGGCCTGGCTGCCGACGCTGCTCGGGCTCGGTACCGGCGATGTCGTTGCCTTGCCCGAGCTGGCCTACCCGACCTACGAGGTGGGCGCCCTGCTGGCCGGGGCGACCCCGCTAGCGACCGCCTCACTCACCGCCTTGGGACCGCGCCGCGTGGGGATGATCTGGCTGAACTCACCCGCCAACCCGGACGGCCGCGTGCTGCCGGCTGAGCACCTGGCCAAGGTCGTGTCGTGGGCCCGGGAGCGTGGAGCTGTCGTCGCCTCCGACGAGTGCTACCTGGAGTACGGGTGGGACGTCGAGCCCATCAGCATCTTGCACCCGCGGGTGTGCGGGGACTCGCACGACGGCCTGCTGGCCGTGCACTCACTCTCGAAGCGCTCCAACATGGCCGGCTACCGCGCCGGCTTCGTGGCCGGCGACCCTGCCCTGGTAGCCGACCTGCACGAGGTGCGCCGCCACGCCGGCATGGTCGTCCCCGCTCCCGTTCAGGCGGCGATGGTCGCCGCCTTGGACGACGGGCTGCACGTCGTTGAGCAGCGGGCGCTCTACCGGGCTCGGCGCGACCTGCTGATGGCTGCGCTGGGCGACGCCGGCTTTCGAGTCGAGCACTCCGAGGGCTCGCTCTACCTGTGGGCCACCCGCGACGAGCCGGCGATGGACAGCGTGACGTGGCTGGCGCAGCGGGGAGTGCTGGTCGCCCCCGGCGACTTCTACGGACCGACAGGTGCTCGCCACATCCGCGTCTCGCTGACGGCGACTGACGAGCGGGTCGAAGCGGCTGGCGAGCGCATCAGTCCAGTCCGGTGAACGTCACAGGGGCACCGGGCCGGATGCCGGCCTCGCTGAAGGCGCCGGCGGTCGTCTCCACGGCGCGGTCGTAGTCCGTGCCCGGGGAGTAGCGCGGACAGGACGAGTCGGCCGCCGGGCAGGGCTCCATCTCCGCCACGGCGACCACCCGGTCGTCCAGCATCCATGCGATCGACAGCGGTACCTCGACGTTGCCCATCCAGAACGTGTTGGCGACCGGGTCGTCGTAGACGAACACCATGCCCGTGCCGCAGGGGACGTCCGGGCGCCCCATGAGTCCCGAACGCCGTTCCGCGGCGTCGTCGGCCACCTCAAGGGTGATCGCCGCCATGTCACCCACCACGACTTGCGGCGCACTCTCCTCGTGGGACGAGCACCCAGCAAGCAACAGACCGAGAACGCTCACCCAGCCCAGGAGCCTGCGATCCACGGGTCGGAGGCTGGTCACGACCCGCCGACGACGTCGACGTGGATGTGATCGAGGTGGCGGTCGGTGTCCGTCGTGCTTCCCGAGGGGTGCCGGTAGTCGCGCCATCCCTGCGCACCCCGTCGCGCCGACCAGATCATGTCGTCGTAGATCACCACGGCCACACCGAGCCGTTGGGCGTTGGCCACCAGCCAGTGGGCGGCCACCCACCCCTCGCGTGACCCGGCACCGTCCTGCATCGGGAAGAAGACGTCGAGCGCCAGTCCGCGGTCGTGGGTCGAGGAGCCGCCCGCGGTCTGGTAGGTGCCGACCGGGGTGTCCTCGCCGAACCACGCCTTGAGCTCGTCGGCGACTGCCTGCGCCCGGGGTGTGAACCCGGAGGCGTCGGCCTGCTGGGCTTCGTAGCCGGTGTGCGTCATTGAGCACGCCAG
>Ga0316197_10000442_pt1 | contig 28784 bp, 26 predicted proteins | sample OudBiesiAoxic_MG_FD_204939 | JGI IMG/M metagenome (GOLD analysis project Ga0316197, IMG submission 204939) | Coastal sediment microbial communities from Oude Bieten Haven, Netherlands - site A oxic | ecosystem: Environmental > Aquatic > Marine > Coastal > Sediment | place: Netherlands... | reverse complement strand
CCATCACGCGCTCGGCGACGTCCTCGTTGGCGCGGAACGCGCCGGACTGGTGGAGCATCGCATCGACCAGCGTGGTCTTGCCGTGGTCGACGTGGGCGACGATGGCGAGGTTGCGGATGTCGGTGCGGTGACGGACGGAGGCGTCGCCGTCGGCATCGACGGAGGCACCGGCGGGGCCGTCGAGGAGGGTCTGGTCGTGAGGTGACACGACATTCGACGCTATCGCCGTTTCACGAACGAACGAGTGCAGCACCGGCCCCGCTCGCAACACCCCCGGCCCGCCGACCACAACCCCAACCACGACCCAACCCCGACCCCAATCCCGTTTGCGTGACACAAACGGGAATGCTGGGAACAGATACCCCTTGGGGTATGTTGGGATCGACATGCGCGCGCTGCTCGCCTCCCCGCTCGGCTTCCTCATCGGGGTGTCGCTCGGCGCCCTCGGTGGCGGCGGATCGATCCTTGCCGTGCCTGCCCTCGTGTACGCGGCCGGCCAGGACCCGAAGGCAGCCACCACGACCTCGCTGGTGCTCGTGTCGATCACCGCGGTGATCGGCGTGATCCCGCATTGGCGGGCCGGTCATGTCCGGCTGGCGGCGGGCACGCTGTTCGGACTGGCCGGGATCGGCGGCTCACTGCTCGGCTCGCGTTGGAACGCGGTCGTCGACGAAGACGTGCTGCTGCTGGCGTTCTCACTCCTGATGCTCGTCGCCGCCTACGGAATGTGGCGCCGCCTGCCACCTGCGGCGAAACGACGTGGACGCACACCTCGTTCGGTCGGTGCTGCAGCCGCATCCACGACGGACGCGCCGTCGACGACGCTCACCATCGATGCGTCGACGGTGGTCAAGGTGCTGGTCGCCGGCAGCGTCGTCGGCATCCTGACCGGGTTCTTCGGCGTCGGCGGCGGCTTCGTGATCGTGCCCGCGCTGGTGCTCGCACTGGGATTCACGATGCCCGATGCCGTCGGCACTTCCCTGATCGTCATCACGGTCAACTCGGTGGTGGCGCTGAGCACCCGGCTGCCGGGCGGCTCGGTCGAATGGGGGGTCATCATCCCGTTCGCAGTCGCCAGCCTGATCGGCGTCTTCGTCGGCAGCAAGCTCGCCGCCACCCGCGACCCGAGCTTCCTCCAGCGTTGGTTCGTCGGTCTCCTCGTCGTCGTGGCGATCTACACCGCCACGAACTCGATCATCGCCCTCGTCTGACCCGTCCCACCCGCACGAGCCGTCGCGTTGCGGCACCGTTTGCGTCACGGTTACGGAGCGGATCCGCTCCCGGAGCGTCACGCAAACGTTGGAGGGCAACCTCGGGTTCAGCGGCGGCGATCGCCGTAGGTGTTCCAGTGGGTGACCGCCGTTGCCGGCTTTCGGGGCGCCACTCCGAAGCGGCCCGCCGGGCGACCGATCGGGATGCAGGCCGCTATCTCGAAGCGCGGGCTGCCGTCTTCGTTCGCAGGCACCCCGAGCGCGGCCAGCGCCTCGGCCGCGTTGATGCGGATCACCGTGGTGAGCGACGTGCCGATGCCCAGCGCTCGAGCAGCCACGCAGAAGTTCTGTACCGCCGGGTACACGCTCGCGTCGAGACGACCGATGTCCATCGGACCTTCGTCGTCCGACGGCGTCCACGGGATGATCGGCTGGAGGAAGAACACGATCGCCGGCGCGTCCTGCACGTGATCCGCGAGATGCCGACTGGCGGCGCGGGTCTTGCGCCACGACTCGGCCGCAGCCTCGTCGCGAAACGCCGAGGCATCAGGCAACGACTTCTCGTAGCGGTCGAAGGACACCCGGTACCAGTGGGCGATCTCCGCCTTGCGATCGGCGTCGGTGACCACCACGTACTGCTGCGGCTGAACGTTGCCGCCGCTCGGTGCCTGCTGCGCCGCAGCCAGGCAGGTGGCGATCTCGTCGTCGGTCACCGGTTCGTCGCTGAACCGCCGGATCGCCCGGGTCGTCATGATCGCTTCGATCGCATCCATCGGTGTGTCTCCCTCGCATTCGTGCGTTTGCGTTGCAGTTTGGTTGTCCATTCGCTCGCGAAACGTCACGCAAACGGCTGGAGCCACGGCGCGCTCGCAGGACGGTGTCAGAACATGATCGTGTCGACGTCGACGCCCAGCAGCAACTTGCCGATCGTCTCGTTCAGCTTGGGCGCGGTCTGGATGTGCTGCGTGACGACGTGGGCGTCACGCAGGCACCGACCGAGTGGGCTCGAGTCGTACACCGCAGTGCCGCCCGCGAGGGTGAACGCCACGTCGGCCACCTTGGCCGACACCGACGCCGCGTGTGTCGCCGCCAAGCGGATGCCGGTTCGATCCTCGACCGACACCGCCCCGCCGCCGAGCGCAACATCCCAGGCCCGCCCCAGCTCGTCGAGCAGGAACGCTCGTGCCGCCCGCAATTCGCCCTCGGCTCGCGCCACCTCGACCTGCGTGAACCCGCTCTGTGCGAGCGTTCGCGACGAGTACTGCGGCTTCTTGCCCTGCGCGAGATCGACGATCTCGTCGAGCGCCCGCCGAGCGACACCGAGCCCCACCGCCGCGACCCCGCTGGCGAGCAACGTGAAGTTGGGAAACGTCGTCAGCGGTGTCTCGACGGCGGGACGCGTCACGCCGGGCTGCATCGTGCGTTCGTGCGGCACGAACGCCTCGGTCACCGAGTAGTCGAGCGAGCCGGACCCGCGCATACCGGACGTGTACCAGGTGTCGTGGAACGTCACCGCGGTCTGCGGAAACCAACACAGACGGAACGTCCCGTCGTCGCAGTGGGCACCGCCGAGCACCCATCGACAGTGCTGCGTGCCGCTTCCCCACGCCCACCGGCCGGTGACGGTAAAGCCGTCACCGCCGTCGGACGACGTCGATCGACCCTTGCCATTCGGGGCGAACACGCCACCGGTGATCGAGGTCGGGTCACCGTAGATCTCGACCGCAGACGCAGCGGGAAGAAACGCAGCCATCGACGACGTGGTCGACGCGATCATCGAGCACCACCCTGCCGCACCGTCGGCGTGCGCAACCGCCTCGATCGCCTGCACCATCGTCGCAGGGTCGATCTCGGGCCCGCCATACGCCGCAGGGACGCACATCCGCATCAAGCCGACATCGCTGAGTGCCTTGACGGTCGGGAGCGGAAGCCGCCGGAGCCGTTCGCCGTCATCGGCGTGCGCTTCGATCAGCTCCGACAGGTCCCGGGCCGCGTCGACGATCGTGGAGCTCCCCATCCGGACGACTGTAGGCCTCAGGGCCGTCTCGTTCACGTGGCGAGCTGTTCGGCGTCGCGCAGGTGCCGGATCGCGTCGCACGCGGACACCTCCCGAACGTCTCGGCGGCGGGCCACGCCCGCTGCCGCGTCGACCGTTCCGGCCCCGCTGGTCTCGACCGACCCGAGCTCTGGTCGCAGCCCGGTTCACGATGGTCTACGGTCGGCTCATGAAGTTCGGTTTCGTGGTCCCCTGGGGCGACGCCGACGACGTCGGCGATCTCGCCGCGGCAGCCGAGGACGCCGGCTGGGACGGACTCTTCGTGTGGGAACCGGTCTGGGGCGTCGACGCCTGGATCTCGCTCGGCCTCGCCGCGGTGCGCACCTCGAAGATCCGGCTCGGAACCCTGCTCACACCACCTTCTCGCCGGCGCCCGTGGGAACTCGCGAGCCAGGTCGCCACCGTCGACCGTTTGTCGGCGGGCCGCGTCACGCTGTCGGTCGGCCTCGGCGCGCTCGACTCCGGGTTCGAGACATTCGGCGAGGAGTGCGATCGCCGCACCCGTGCCGAGCTGATGGACGAGTGCCTCGACATCGCGTGCGGCCTGTGGGGCGGGCAACCGTTCTCCTACACGGGAGCCCACTACCAGGTCGCCGCGACCGAGTTCCCCACGATCGGCCACACGGTCCAGCAGCCCCGTGTTCCCGTCTGGTGCGTGGCCGCCCTCGACCACGAGAAGTCGATGCGACGTGCGCTCGGCTGGGACGGCGTGATCCCCCAGGTGATCGATACGGATCCGTCGGTGGGTATCCGACAACCGCACCTCGACGAAGTCGCCGAACTGCGCTCGTCACTCCGGTCCGAACGGCCCGACGGCGACGATGTCGACATCGTCGTCGAGGGCACGATGTCCGAGCATTCGCCCGCCGCGTTCGCCGACGCCGGAGCGACCTGGTGGATCGAATCGATGTGGGACGCACTCACGGAGCACTCACCGGTCGCTGCGGCCCACGACCGGCTGATGGTAGGACCACCCACGGCGCGGTGACCCGACCTGCGATCAGGTCACAACCACGAGTTTGCCGCTGGCGGTCCCGGCCTCCATCTCGGCGTGCGCCACCGCGATCTCGTCGAGCGCATACACGCGGTGGATCGGAACGGTCGCCTCACCGCTCGCAACCGCGTCGAGGAACGCCTGCAGCACACCGCTCGGGAGATCAGCCGCATCGCCGCCGTATGCGCTCAGCCGGACACCTCGTGGCAGGTATTCGATCGGGTAGAAGTCGCGCACGGTCCATTCGTTGCTCAGCATCCCGGTGAAGCAGACCACGCCGTGGACCCGCGTGGCCGCCAACGTGTCGGGCAGCGTCGGCGTCCCGATCAGTTCGAGGGCGACGTCGACCCCGTCGGGCACGATCGCCCGAGCGGCAACAGCGACGTGCCCGTCGTCGATCAACACGTGATCGACACCGATCGCTCGGAGCGACGACCGCTTGCGCTCGCTGCGTGTGGTCGACAGTACGGTCATCCCCCGCTGCTTCGCGAGCACCGCGGTCGCCATGCCGATCGACGAAGTGCCGCCTCGAACGAGCAGCGTGTCCCCCGGCTTCGCATCCAGTCCGATCGTGAGCGAGCCGTTGGCCGTCTGGAGCATCTCGGGGACGGCACCGAGCACCGCCCAGTCCAACGAGCTGCGGAACGAGACGACCTGGGCGACGGGCACGCAGGTGTACTCCGCATAGCCGCCGTCAAAGGTGCGACCCATCCCACCCATCATCGCCATCACCATGTCGCCGGCGGCGAACTCACCGCCAGGGCACTCCACCACCTCACCGGTTGCCTCGATACCGAGCACACGGGGGAACACCACGTCGTCGCCGAGGCCGAGCCGTGTGTGCAGCTCCGAACGGTTGAGACCGAACGCCCGCACGCGGACGAGTACCTCTCCGGGTCGGGGCACCGGAACCGGGATCTCCCTGATCGACAGCGCTTCGGGCGGTCCCGGCGCATCGAGCACGACCGCCCTCATCGTGGACGGACGGCTCGCCGGGGTGTCGGACATGAACGCTGCAACCGTGTCGCGCGCCGGTCGATTCCGGTGACACCGCGGCTCGGCCAGTCGACTCGACCGAGCGACCGCTACCGTCCACACCCGTGACCGAGCACTCCCCACACGACAACGGATGGAACTTCGCAGACCTGTGGGAGACCGTCGCCACGCAGATCCCCGACGCCCTTGCGCAGCAGCAGGGCGACCGCACGGTCACGTGGGCCGACTTCAACCGGCGAGCCAACGGCGTCGCCGCGGCGCTCCTGCATCCCGACAGCGCCGAGCAGGACAAGGTTGCCCAGTACCTCTACAACAGCCCCGAGTACCTCGAGTCGGTCTTCGCAGCGTTCAAAGCGGGCTTCGCAGTGGTCAACACCAACTACCGGTACGCAGCAGACGAGATCGTGTACCTCTGGGACAACGCCGACGCGACAGCCGTGGTGTTCCACGGAACGTTCGTCGACACCTGCGAGGCCGTGCGCCCCCGCGTCCCCAAGGTGCGCACGTGGCTCTGGGTCGACGACGGCAGCGGGCCCTGCCCCGAGTGGGCGATCCCCTACGAAACAGCTGCCGCGGCCGGCACCGACGACAACATGTCCGGGCCGTGGGGACGATCGGGCGACCATCTCCTGCTCCTCTACACCGGCGGCACGACCGGCATGCCCAAAGGCGTCATGTGGCGACAGGACGACCTGTTCGGTGTCCTCGACGCCAACAACAAGAAGCGGATGCCGCCGGAACAGGATCTCGACGCGATCGCCGAACGGATCACCCGACCGGGCCCGCGCAACATGCCGGCCGCCCCGCTGATGCACGGCACCGGCCTGTTCAACGCGTTGAGCAACCTGATGATCGGCGGCTCGATCACCACGATGGAGGGCCGCCACTTCAGCGCCGAGGAGTTCCTCGACGACGTCGAGAGGTACGCGATCAACTCGACCTCGATCGTCGGCGACGCGTTCGCCAAGCCGATCCTGCGCGCACTCGACGCAGAGCCGGCGCGCTGGGACATCTCCACACTCCGGGTGATCGTGTCGTCGGGGGTGATGTGGTCGAAGGAGACCAAGGAGGGCTTGCTGCGACACAACGACCGCCTGATCATGGTCGACTCGCTCGGCTCCAGCGAGGCGATCGGCATGGCGAGCAACACGACGACGTCGGAGTCGAGCGGCGAAACCGCCAAGTTCGAACTCGGGCCGACCACGCGTGTCGTCACCGACGACGGGCGCGATGTGATCCCGGGGTCGGGCGAGCTCGGACGTGTGGCCCTGCGCGGCCGGACGCCGATCGGCTACTACAAGGACGAGGCGAAGTCGGCCCAGACCTTCGTGGTGATCGACGGCGAGCGGTACTCGATCCCCGGCGACTACGCCACCGTCGAGGCCGACGGGGCCGTCACCCTGCTCGGCCGCGGCAGCCAGTGCATCAACACCGGAGGCGAGAAGGTCTACCCCGAAGAGGTCGAGGAGGTCCTCAAGCTCCATCCCTCGGTGGCTGACGCCGCGGTGGTCGGCGTGCCCGACGAGAAGTGGGGCGAAGCGATCACGGCACTCGTCGAACCGCACGCGGGCGACCTCGTCGACGAGGCCGCACTGATCACCCACGTCAAGTCGAAGTTGGCCGCCTACAAGGCCCCCAAGCGCGTGGTCCAGGTCACCACGATCGGCCGCGCGGCCAACGGAAAGCTCGACTACAAGCAACTCAAGTCCGACGCCATCCGCGGCACCGACGCGTAGCCTGGCTCGATGCAGAAGGCGGACTTCGACTGGGCGGCATTCCACGGGGTGCTGTTCGACCTCGACGGCGTGATCACCCCCACCGCCGAGATCCACGAACACGCATGGGGTGAGCTGTTCGCCGCGTTCGACTACGCGGAAGCGGACTACCTCGCGTACATCGACGGCAAGCCGCGTTATGACGGCGTGCGGTCGTTCCTTGCGTCCCGAGGTGTCGAGCTTCCCGAGGGTTCACCATCGGACCCACCCGGTGCTGGCACGATCTGTGCGATGGGCAACCGCAAGAACGAGCTGTTCAACACGATCCTCGAGCGCGACGGCATCGCCCCCTACCCGTCGTCGCAGCTCACGCTCGACCTCCTCGAGCGGCTCGACATTCCGGCTGCGATCGTCTCGTCGTCGAAGAACGCCCGGTCGGTCCTCGTCGCCGCCGGGCTCGACGATCGCTTCGACGTGGTGATCGACGGTGTGGTCGCCGCCGACCGAGGTATCGCCGGCAAGCCGGCGCCGGACATGTATCTCGCCGGCGCCGAGCAGCTGGGCGTGGCACCGGACCGTACGGTCGTCGTCGAAGACGCGGTGTCCGGTGTCGCTGCCGGGGCTGCGGGTCGGTTCGCCGTCGTGCTCGGCGTCGACCGGGGCGCCGGCGCCGACACCCTGCTCGCCAGCGGCGCGACGTTCGTCGTCGACGACCTCGACGAGGTCCTGCCCCACGGAGTCGGCGAATGAACATGCATCCCCCTCCGAGCGGGCTGCCGCAGCACCGGTTCCCGGTCGATCCGTGGCGACTCGTCGAGCGGTCGCCCTCCAACGACGACCTCGGCGTGACCGAGACGATCTTCGCGCTGGGCAACGGTTACCTGGGCATGCGCGCCAACCCCGAAGAGGGGCGCGAGGCGCACAGCCACGGCACCTACCTCAACGGCTTCCACGAGAGCTGGCAGATCATGCACGCCGAGGACGCGTACGGTTTCGCCAAGACCGGCCAGACCCTCGTCAACGTGCCCGACGCGAAGCTGATGAAGCTGTACGTCGACGACGAGCCGCTGCTGCTCGCCTCCGCCGACATCGACAGCTACGAGCGAGTGGTCGACTTCCGCGACGGCTTGCTCACCCGTGACATCGTGTGGCGAACACCCGCGGGCAAGCGGGTTCGGGTCACGTCGAAGCGGATGGTGAGCTTCACCCACCGTCACCTCGCATTCCTGTCGCTCGAGATCACCCTGCTCGACTCCTCCGCACCGATCGTGGTGTCGTCGCAGCTCCTCAACCGCCAGGACGGCGAGGACGAATACCACGTGCGATCCGCCGCACTGGGAGAGGGCAAGGATCCACGTCAGGCGCGCAAGTTCGACCACCGGGTCCTCGAACCGCGCCTGCAGCGCGAACGCGGCAACGAGATCGTGCTCGGCTATCGGTGTGCGAACAGCCGGATGACGCTCGCCTGCGGCACCCGACACCACATCGACACGTCCTGCCACGTCGACGTGACCACCGACGTCGGCGAGGATCTCGCGAAGACCGTGTTCACCGTGCGTGCCACACCCGGCGACCCCGTGAGAATCACCAAGCTCGTGTCGTACCACTCGTCGAGCGGCGTACCCGCCGAGGAGCTCGCCGACCGGTGCTCGCGCACACTGCAGCGCGCGGAGGAGGACGGGGTCGACACGTTGCTCGACGAGCAACGTGCCTGGCTCGACGAGTTCTGGGCCGACGCCGACATCGAGGTGCACGGCGACGACAAGGCGCAACAGGCGCTGCGCTGGAACATGTTCCAGCTCGCGCAGGCGTCGGCACGCACGCAGGAACAAGGCATTCCGGCCAAGGGCGTCACCGGGGGCGGATACGACGGCCACTACTTCTGGGACACCGAGGTCTACGTGGTGCCGTTCCTCGCCTACACGATGCCCGAGGCGGCGCGGAAGGTGATCCGCTTCCGGTGGCGGATGCTCGACGCCGCGCGCGCACGGGCGCGCGAGATGAGCCAGGCCGGCGCGCTCTACCCCTGGCGCACGATCAACGGCGAGGAAGCATCGGCGTACTACGCAGCCGGAACGGCGCAGTACCACATCAATGCGGCCGTCGTCCTTGCGCTACGGCGCTACCTCGAGGCTGCGGGCGACATCGAGTTCCTGTCACACGAAGGCGCCGAGATCCTGGTCGAGACCGCTCGACTCTGGGCCGATCTCGGCTTCTACTCGAGCAACGGTTCGCGCACGTTCCACATCCACCGCGTCACCGGGCCCGACGAGTACACCACGGTCGTCAACGACAACTTCTACACGAACGTGATGGCGAGGTTCAATCTCCGCTACGCCGCACGCACCGTACGTTTCCTGGCCAACTGGAACCCCGAGGCCTTCGCCGAGCTGTGCCGCGCGACCGGCCTCGACCTCACCGAGCTCGACGACTGGGACGCGGCGGCCGACGCGATGTACCTGCCATACGACCAGGAGCTCGGCATCAACCCGCAGGATTCGGAGTTCCTCGATCTCGAGCCGTGGGACTGGGAGACGACACCACGGGAGAAGTTCCCACTCCTGCTGAACTATCACCCCTTGGTGATCTATCGACACCAGGTGCTCAAGCAGGCCGACGTGGTCTTGGCGATGTTCCTGCGTTCGGAGCGGTTCCCCGTCGAACAGAAGCGCCGGAACTTCGACTACTACGACCCGATCACCACCGGTGACTCGTCTCTGTCGGCGTGCGTCCAGGCCGTGATCGCCGCCGAGGTCGGCTACGACGATCTTGCTTTCGAGTACTTCACGCGTGCGTTGTACCTCGACCTCTGCGACTCCCACGGCAACACCGCTGACGGCGTGCACGTCGCCTCGGCCGGCGGAGTCTGGGCCGGCATCGTGCACGGCTTCGCCGGCATGGTCGAGCAGGGCGATCACCTCGAATTCTGGCCTCGGCTTCCGAGTGCATGGGAACGCGTCGTCTTCCACCTCCAGCGTCACGGGTCGAAGTTGCGGGTCGAGCTCGACCCGGATGGCTGCACCGTGTCGGTGGTCCGCGGTGCCGGCGTCGCGATCGCTCACGGTGGCGAGCAAGTGATGGTCACGACCGACGCGCCGTATCGAATCCCCACCGAGCGCTGACCGCATCCGACCAGCGCCGCACGACCCCCGCCAGTGTCGAGACGCGCCATCGACGGCCTCCCACCCACCGCTGGTGAGCAGATGGTGTCCGCGACCACGAGGTGACTAACGTGCGGACGTCCGGTCGGGGATCGGGCTGGAACGAGGGGGATCGATGAAGCGGACACTGGCGGCAGTGATGGTGGGGGTGCTCGCACTCGCAGCGTGCACGGAGAGCGACTCGGACGAAGGGTCGGCCACGACCACCGCCGAGTCGACGACCGAGCCCACCGACGAGGCGGCAACCGGCGACACGACAACCGTGGAGACGGCGGAGAGCACGACCGACGACACCGCTGCGGATGACTCCGACGAGACCGAGGCCACGACCGAACCGACCACCGCGCCGTCGGACGGATCGGTCGTGTCGGAGTTCGCCGGCGAGGAATGGTTCGCCGGCACGGTGCCCGACAGCGCCACACCCGCCGACGACAGTCTGGAACCGATCGTCGTGGCGATGATCAACCAGGAGAACTCGCCCGCCGGCTCGTTCCCGGAGTTGCGAGCCGCGTCCGAGGCCGCCGTTGCCTTCATCAACGCCGAACTCGGCGGCGTCAACGGCCGACCGATCGACCTGCGTCCGTGCATCACCGACTTCTCGGTGGAGAAGAGCCAGGCATGCGCCCAGGAGGCGGCCCAGTCCGGTGCCGTCGCGGTCACCTCGGGGATCGACGTCGGGGCCAACGCCTCCCTTCCGGTGCTCGAGCAGAACGGCCTTCCGCTCGTCGGCGGTGTGCCGGCCACCCTGGCCGAGATGCGAGCCACCAACGCCACATTCTTCTCCGGCGGCACGACGGGCGCCTACATGGCGTTCGCCGAACATGCCGCCCGGGAGGGCAGGAACAAGATCGCATTCGCGTTCGGCGAATTCGAGAGCTTCGAGGTACCGGTGAAGGAGTACGGCGTGCCGGTCGCCGAATCGCTGGGTCTGGAGACCGAACTGGTGCCGTTCCCGCTGATCGGGGCCGACATGTTGCCCGTGCTCACGGCAGCCGTCGATTCGGGAGCCGACGCCATCGTGGTCGGCGCTGCGGACACCGCGTGCGTGCCCACGATGACGTTGTTGCCCGAACTCGGCTTCGACGGCCAGCTCTACCTGACGGGCGCCTGCGCCGCCGATGAGATCCTGGCGCAGATCCCCGACGACATCCAGGCCGATGTGATCTTCAACTCCGAAGGCGGGGTCGATCAGACCACGGAGAGCGCGCTGTTCGATGCTGCGACCGAGCGCTACGCCACCGAGCCGGCCGGCGGAGCGGGCACCGTCACGTTCCGCTCGACGCTCAACCTGTGGAATCTGCTGACGTCGCTCGAGACGGTCGACGCGGCCGCCGTGTCGGAAGCCCTGGCCACCTCGGTCGACGTTCCCAGCTTCTGGGGGCACCCGTATACGTGCGCAACCGAACAGGTGCCGGGAATGCCCGCCCTCTGCGCGCCGCAACAGCAGCTGCTGCGCTTCATCGACGACGGGGTGTCCCAACCCGAAGATGCCAGCGATGGCTGGATCGACGTGTCGACCCTGCTTCCGTCGTGACGGCCGGCGCGCCGACGTCGTGACGCACGTGACCGATCGATGAGCGACCACATCACGTTCCTGCTGCTCGGTCTCGGATCCGGTGCAGTGATCGCTGCGCTCGCGATCGGGCTCGTCGTCACGTACCAGGCGAGCGGTGTCGTCAACTTCGCCCACGCCGCACTCGGGACGTTCTGCGCCTTCGCGTTCTACGAGTTCCGCACCTCGGGCGAGCTCGTGCTGCCCGTGATCGGGCTCCCCGCCCGCATCGACATCGGTGGCGTCCCGACGGTGAGTACGGCGTTCATCGCGTGCCTCGCGCTCGCCGCCGTGATGGGGACGTTCCTCGCGCTCGTCGTGTACCGACCACTCCGCCAGGCGAGCGAGCTCGCTCGGATCGTTGCGTCGCTCGGCGTGCTCGCCTACCTGATCGGTGTGATCGGTCTGCGCTTCGGCGCGGGCGCCACCGCGCTGCGCATCGAATCGATCCTTCCCGGCGGGCTGCAGACGATCGGTTCGATCCGGGTGCCGACCGACCGGTACCTCCTCGCGCTGATCGTCGCAGGGGTGGGCGCCGTGCTCTGGGCGGTGTCGAAGTACACGATGTTCGGCATTCGGACCCGGGCCGTCGCCGAGAACGAGCGGGGCGCCGTGCTGCTCGGTATTCGCGCCGATCGGATCGCTGTCGCGAACTGGATCCTCGCCAGCGTGCTGGCCGCGGCCGCAATGATCCTCGCCGCACCGATCACCCGGCTCGACGCCGGATCGACGAGCCTGCTCGTGGTACCGGCGATCGCCGCCGCGCTGATCGGTGGTTTCCGCAGTATCCCGCTCGCCGTTGTGGCGGGACTGGGTCTCGGCATGGCCCAGTCGGAGCTGCAGAACCTGCGCACGCAATGGGACTGGTTGCCCGATGTCGGCCTCCAGGACGGGTTGCCGCTCCTGGTGATCATCGTGGTGCTCGTGATGTCGTCGAACCCGCTGCCGGCGCGAGGTTCGCTCGGGTCGGCGAACCTGCCGACCGCCCGCGAGATCCCTCATGCGGAGTGGGTCGCGGTCGGCGCGACCGTGGGTGCGCTCGTGTTGATGTGGGTCGGCGGTAGTGGTTGGCGCCTCGCGCTCATCGTGTCAGCGATCGCGACCATCGGGGCCCTCTCGGTGGTAGTGGTCACCGGCTTCACCGGACAGATCAACCTGGCCGTGACGGCGCTGGCCGGCATCGGTGCGTTCACACTCGTGAAGCTCGACGCGTTCATCTTCCCGATCGGACTCGTGGCCGGCGTGCTGGCTGCGGCGTGTGTCGGCGTGGCGATCGCACTGCCGGCGCTGCGCGTCCGGGGGCTCACGCTGGGCATGGCCACGCTCGCCGGCGCACTCGCCGTGCAGAGCTTGGTGTTCGGTTGGGACTGGTTCACCGGCGGCCTGGCCGGCTCGACGATCGACCCGGCGTCGATCGGCGGCATCGACCTGCGTATCGATGCGGTCGGCGACGACTTCCCCCGTCGTGCGTTCGGCCTCCTGGTACTCACCGTGTCGGGTCTCTGCGTGGTGTTCGTGGCACGCCTGCGCCGCACCGGGGAGGTGCGACGATGGCTCGCGGTCCGTTCGAACGAACGCGCCGCGGCGGCGGCCGGGGTGAACACCACGCGGGTGAAGATGACCGCATTCGCCGTCTCGTCGGGGCTCGCCGGACTTGCGGGCGGCCTGACGGCCTACCAGCTGCGCACGCTGTCGTCGGGTTCGTTCGACCCGTTGGCGGGCGCCATCGGCGTGTTCGCCGTCGCCTATCTCGCCGGGATCGGTTCGCCGGTCGGCGCGATCGTTGCCGGAGCGCTGGCGAGCGGCGGCGTGTTGACCGAGCTGCTCGGCGACTCGGCCAGCGAGTACCAGTTCGCCGTCAACGGGGCGATGCTCGTCGTCGCCGCCGTGCTGCTTCCCAACGGGATCGTCGGCAGCCTCTCCAACCGCATGTTCCGACGCAGCGAACGGCGACGGGCGCCGGCCGGCGAACCCGCCCGTTCCTCGCCGTGACCGGTGTGTTGTGAGCGGTGAGCGCCCCTCACCCGCTCACCGCTCACAACACCGCTCGACCGACCCGACCCGGTGAGCGGTGAATGGGTCACAGCCGCTCACCGCTCACCGCGATCGTTGGCGGCGGCAGCTCCGGTGTGCGGTTTTCCGGGACGACGGCGTCCGCCGTTAGCGTTCGTGGCATGACTGATCTCGGATTCGACGGCAAGGTTGCGATCATCACGGGCGCCGGTGGCGGCCTCGGCAAGCAGCACGCGCTGATGATGGCCAAGCGGGGTGCACTGATCGTGGTCAACGACCTCGGTGGCTCTGTCGACGGCACCGGCAGCGACAAGGGCGCCGCCGAGCTCGTGGTCGAGGAGATCCAGGCGGCGGGCGGCGAGGCCGTGGCCAACACCGACTCGGTCGCCACGCCCGAAGGTGGCACAGCGATCGTCCAGACCGCTCTCGACGCGTTCGGCAAGGTCGACATCGTGATCAACAACGCCGGCATCCTGCGCGACAAGTCGTTCCACAACATGGGCGCCGACCTGGTCGATCCCGTGCTCGACGTGCATCTCCGCGGCGCATTCAACGTCACACAGCCGGCATGGAAGCTGATGCGTGAGCAGGGCTACGGCCGCATCGTGTCCACGTCGTCGGCCGCCGGCATCTTCGGCAACTTCGGTCAGGCCAACTACGGCGCCGCGAAGATGGGGCTGGTGGGGTTCACCAACGTGCTCGCCGTCGAGGGCGCCAAGTACAACATCAAGGCCAACGCGATCGCTCCCCTCGCCCTCACCCGCATGACCGAGGACCTGCTCGGTGCGCTCGGCGAGAAGCTGCGCCCCGAGCTGGTGTCACCCCTGGTCACGTACCTCGCCCACGAGTCGTGTGAGTCGAGTGGTCGCGTCTACTCGGTGGGTGGCGGCCGCGTCGCCGAGGTGTTCATCGGCGAGACCCCCGGCTACACCAACACCTCCGACCTCACGCCCGAGGACCTCGCTGCCCACTGGGACCAGGTCACCGACCAGACCGGCTACAAGGTGCCGCCGAGCATCGCCGAGGAGACAGCGATGTTCCTCGACGCGCTGAAGTAGGCCGCGGACGCCCCCTCCCCACCCCCCTCCGGGGCCACAACCCCGTTTGCGTGACGCTTCGGGAGCGGATGCGCCCCCAAAGCGCAACGCAAACGGAGGGCGGCGGCGCGTTGGTGGCATGCTCGGACCATGATCCCCGTCGAGGAATTCCATGCGGAGGTCGCGGCGTGGTTGGCCGACAACGCCGCTGCTGCCCCTCGCGACTACGGGGCGATCTGCCCTCCCGACATCGTCGAAGCCGGCCTCGACTGGCAACGACGCATCCTGGACGCCGGCTACGCAGGCATCCACTGGCCGATCGAGCACGGCGGCGGTGGTCTGACCCCGGAGCACAACGGGGTCTGGCTGCTCGAGTGCGCCCGGGCCGGCGTGCCGCCGTTCTTCAACATGGTCGGCCTCGTGCTGGCCGGCGGATCGATCCAGCGCTACGGCACGCCGGAGCAGCAGCACCGGCATCTCGCGGCCACGCTCGACACCACCCACGTCTGGTGCCAACTCTTCTCCGAACCCGGGTCGGGAAGCGACCTCGGTTCGCTGTCGACACGAGCTGAACTCGACGGCGACCGCTTCGTCGTCAACGGCCAGAAGGTGTGGTGCTCGGGGGGCCGCTACAGCAACTGGGGAATCCTGATGGCCCGCACCCGGCCCCTCGACGAGGCGCCGAAGCACGACGGCATCTCGTTCTTCCTCTGCCCGATGGATCGAGCGGGGATCGAGGTCCGAGCGCTCCGGCAGATGACGGGCGACGCCGAGTTCGACGAGGTCTTCTTCACCGATGTCGAGCTTCCGGCCGATCACCTGCTCGGCCCACTGCATGGTGGCTGGGGCGTCGGGATGGCGGTGTTGACCAGCGAGCGGGGTCACATCGGCACCTCGATCATCGGGTTGGAGCGGCGCCTCGACCAGATGGCCCGATTGGCGGAGGGCCGCGAACTCGACGCCACGGAACGGCAGGAACTGGCCGAGCTCTTGAGCCGAGGGTCGGCGATGAAGGCGATGGCGCAGCGTCAGGGTCCGATCGCGTCCACCGCCGCCTCGCTCATGAAGCTCGGCATCACCGAAATCGGGTTCGACATGTCGATGCTTCGCGGCGACCTCGCCGGAGCCGAGGCGCTGCTCGACGGCCCCGACGCGACGGGCATGCTCGCAGCACCGGGGGGCCGCATCGCCGGCGGCACGAGCCAGGTCCAGCGCAACATCATCGGCGAACGCCTGCTCGGCCTCCCCCGCGAGCCCAAGCCTGCCACCTGACCCGTCACGGCACCCGTCAGATCTCCAGCCGAACGACCCACAGCAGCACGTCTGCACCTGGCGGGCCCCGAACGCCGGCCCCGTCGATTCGACGGACCGGGCGAACGCCCTCCATGATGGCGACGTGCGCGTGCCGTCGTCCGATCAGGTGTCCGTCGCCGTCCACGAGTTCGGCGGCAGCGGCCGACCGCTGTTGCTCTCTCACGCCACGGGCTTCCACGGCTACTGCTACCTCCCCATCGCGGACGCGCTGGGCGACTCCTTCACCTCGTATGCGCTCGACTACCGAGGGCACGGCGACACCGCGCGGCCCGACGACTGGGACGTCGACTGGCTGCGCTACGGCGACGATGCGCTGGCGGCCGCACGAGCGATCGCCCCGGACGGTGGCCTCGTCGGTTTCGGCCACTCGATGGGCGGTGCCGGTCTGCTGATGGCTGCGCTCCGCGAGCCCGAGCTGTTCGACATGATCGTGGCCTTCGAGCCGATCGTCTTTCCGCCGCAGGGCAGTGGCGGCCCCTCCCTGTCGATCGGAGCACGCAAGCGCCGCCGGTCGTTCGCGACCTTCGACGATGCGATCGCCAACTACACGTCGAAGCCACCGATGATTGCGTTCGACCCAGATGTCGTGCGCCTGTACGTGGGCCACGGGTTCCGCCCGGCCCCGGAGGGCGTGCGGCTCAAGTGCGACCCCGAGCACGAGGCACGCACGTTCGACACCGGTGGCATCCACGGGATGTGGGACCGGCTGCCCGAGATCCACACGCCCGTCGTCGTGGCCGCCGGCCCGGTCGACCTGAACGCCGCGGATCGCGGGGGGCCGGCTGCGGTCGCCCCGCAGATCGCTGACCGGCTTCCCGACGCCACGTTCGTCGATCGCCCCGGATGGAACCACTTCACGCCCTTCGTCGACCCGGCAGCGATGGCATCGCTGATCGCCGATGCAACCGGCTGAGTCCGCCGAACCCTGCGACACCGCTCCCCTACCATGGACGACATGACCGAGGCCGCCGTTGCGTCGCATCGCACCTTCCCGGTGCCGACATCGCTCTCGCCCTCGCGCGTGTCGTCGTTCACCACCTGTCCCATGCAGTTCAGGTTCTCGAGCATCGAGAAGCTCCCCGAGCCCCCGGGCATCGCCACGACCAAGGGTTCGCTCGTACACCGGGCGCTCGAGCTGCTGTTCGTCCGACCTGCTCGCGAGCGCACCCCCGAGGCCCTCGCCGCCGATCTCGCCAGGGCGCTCGACGAATACCGCACCCACCCCGACTACGTCGGTCTGCGTCTCGACGAGGCCGCCGCGGCGAAATTCGAGCGCGACTGCACCACGTTGACCGAGAAGTACTTCGCCATGGAGGACCCGCGCACCGTCCGCGACATCGGGCTCGAGATCTGGATGGAGGCCGAGGTCGGCGCGCTCACGTTGCGCGGCATCATCGACCGGCTCGAACTCGATCCCGACGGCGAGCTGGTCGTCACCGACTACAAGACCGGCCGCGCACCCTCGGGCAACTTCGAACAGAAGAGCCTCGCCGGCGTGCACTTCTACTCGTTCCTCTGTGAGGCGGTGTTCGGCAAGCGACCAGCGAAGATCAGGCTGATGTACCTGAGCTCGGGCGAGACGATCGAGACCGTCCCGTCGGCGCAATCGGTGAAGTTCATCACCACCCGCACCACCGCCGTCTGGTCGGCGGTCGAACGGGCGTGCACCACCGGTGACTTCCGTCCTCGTCAGAGCAAGCTGTGCGACTACTGCTCGTTCCAGCAGTGGTGCCCGGCCTTCGGAGGCGATCCCGAGCTGGCAGCCGCCGAAGCGGTCGACGCCTACGAGCAGCTGCTCGCCGAGCCGGCGTCATGACCGACTCGACCGGGTACTCCGCACCGGTGGATCCGGCGGTGTCCGAACCCGACCAGGCGTCGTCCGTCCCCGGCCAACATCAATTCGGCCCTGCGGTCGACGCGTTCGACGCCCGCGCCGATCAGCTCCTCGAACGGTTGCGCGGCAACCCGGCCGCGGATCGCCTGTTCGCCACGGCCAGCCATGTGGGCGACTTCAGCCTGATCTGGCACGCCGTCGGCATCGTGCGCGGCCTCGCCCGAGGCCGGCCCGACCAGGTGATCGTGCTCGCGACGCTGCTCGGGGTCGAGAGCCTGATCGTCAACCAGGGGGTCAAGCGCCTCTTCCGGCGCGAGCGTCCCACCCAGACCGGCGACGACCGCCTCCAGGTCCGCCGACCCTCCACGTCATCGTTCCCGTCCGGTCACGCCAGCTCCGCCGCGTTCGCCGCGATGGTGCTGTCCGGCTGGGACGGCCCGGTGTTGAGCATGCTGTGGTGGAAGATCGCAGCCATCGTCGGAATCAGCCGCGCCTACGTTCGCATCCATCACGGTTCCGACGTGGTCGCCGGAGCCCTCGTCGGAATCCTGCTCGGCCTCGCGGGCCGACGCATCGCGAATCGTCTGGCACCGTAGGCCGCAACGAGTCCGAGCTGTCGAGATGCACGACGACCACCACGACCGAACGCTCAGCGATGCCGAACACCTGATGTGGCGGCTCGAGGCCGACGCACAGCTGTCGTCGACGTTTGCCAACGTGACGATCCTCGACCGTCCGCCCGACGTCGATCGTCTGCGCCGTCGCATGGAGCACGTGGCCGAACGGATGCCGCGGCTGAGGCGGTTCATCCGTACCGGCGTCGGCAATGTCGCGCCGGCAACGTGGGTCGACGACCCCGATTTCGACATCGACCACCACGTTCGCCACATCGCGCTGCCGGCGCCGGGCTCGGAACGCCAACTGTTCGATCTCGCAACGCTCATCACGATCGATCCCTTCGACCGAACCCGCCCGCTCTGGCAGTTCGTCGTGATCGACGGCCTCGAAGGCGGCCGATCCGCGCTGGTCGAGAAGCTCCATCACACGATCGCCGACGGCGAGCGGGGCGTCGAGCTCGCGTTCGAGTTCCTCGACCTCGAGCGGTACCCCGAGGATCCGGTCGGTGACGCGAGCGTCTCGGGCACCCGGGCCGAGGGCGGGTCAGGGGATGCCGACCCAATGCCTCCGGACCCCGACCTCGAGCAGGCCGATGCCGTGCGCACCGCGCTGGCAGGCGCCCTTCGGGTCCCGATCGGCGTGCTCGAGCGGGTGCGCGAGCTGCTCGCCGAACCCGACCAGATCCAGGAGGCGACCGCTGCGGCCGCCGACACGTTCGCCGGTCTGCTCGCTCAGCTCGGGGCAGTCGATCGAGCCCGCTCGCCGCTGTGGACCGAGCGCTCGCCCCGACGCCACCTCGCTGTCGCATCCGCGCCGTGGGCCGAGACCCGGGCCGCGGCCCAGTCGCTGGGCGGCACGATCAACACCGCCTTCCTCACCGTGGCCGCCGACGCTGCCGGCCGATATCACGAGCTGCTCGGCAGCCCGGTTGCGTCGCTGCGCGCATCGATGGCGATCAGCACTCGCACCGATGTCTCCGGTGGCAACGCGTTCACACTCGCTCGGCTGCTCGTCCCCACCGCGCCGATGCCGATCAGCGATCGATTCGTCGCCGTCGAGGACGTGGTGCGCGACGTCGTCGCCGAGGCGACCGCGACGCCGCTCGACACGATGGCCGCTCTCGCAGCCCCGCTGCCCACGTCGATCCTGACGCGACTCGCTCGTCAGCAGGCGCAGACGATCGACTTCGCGACGTCCAACGTGAAGGGGTCCCCGGTGCCGGTGTACGTCGCCGGGGCGAGGTTGCTCCACAACTATCCGGTCGGCCCGCTCGGGGGCGTGCCGTTCAATCTCACGCTGCTCAGCTACGACGGCCACCTCGACATGGGCATCAACATCGACCCTGCGGCCGTCGTCGAGCCCGAGCTCCTCGAGCACTGCATCGTGGCGGCGATCGCCGACCTCACGTCGATCGGCGGCTGACCAGCGACGTCTGGCGACGTGTCAGGGCGCGGGGTGGCCCGTGCGGAGCCCCTCAGCGAGTCAGATCAAGTCGCTGGTGACCGGGGTGCCGGTTTCGACCAGATCGTCCGGTTCGGTCGTGAGCAACGTGCGCACGTCGAGCAGGAGATCGGCGACTTCGCCGGACGACACGAGTTCACGCTGCATCATCTTCGCAAGCGCGCCGTCGATGACGCTCAGTGCTTCGCTGATCACGGCCTCGTTGCTGGTGTCGGTGCGCTCATCAGTCATTGACCAACACGGTACCTCTGGATCCACCGTCGCGCGCGTACCTGCTGTTGTGAAACTGCCTCGGTCGCGGAGGATTCACATCGCCGTGACGCGTCCGCGGCGATCGCCCGGCATCATCCCGGCACGAACGCGGCACCACCCTGGGAGCAGCCAAGGCGCTCTACGATGCGTGGCCATGGAACTCGCAGGCCGCAACGTCGTCGTCACCGGAGCGGGCCGAGGCATCGGCGAGGCCCTCGCCCGAGCCTTTCACGACCGGGGGGCGAACGTGGTCGTGGCCGACCTGGAGGGAGCAGGGGCGGTCGCCGACTCGATGGAGCGTGCCGTCGGTGTGCACGCCGACGTCAGCACCGAGGCGGGCAATCGGGCGCTCGTCGATGCCGCGCGCAACGCGGTCGGCCCGATCGATCTCTTCTTCGCCAATGCCGGTGTCGGCATCGGGGCCGGCGTGTTGGAGACGCCCGAATCCGACTGGGAGCTCGCGTTCGCCGTCAACGTCCACGCCCACCGTTGGGCTGCCAAGTACCTCCTGCCGGAGTGGATCGAACGCGGCGAGGGCTACTTCTGCTCGACGGCGTCGGCGGCCGGGCTGCTCGCCCAGATCGGGTCAGGCCCGTACACCCTCACCAAGCGGGCGGCGGTCGCGTTCGCCGAGTACGTCGCGATCACCTACGGCGATGCCGGCGTGAAGGTGACCTGCCTGTGCCCGCAAGGGGTGAACACCCAGATGCTCCACGCAGGCGACGACGCGCTCCCGGGCGGCAACGTCGTCAAGGCCGCCGGTGACGTGCTCGAGCCCGAGCAGGTCGCCGATGACGTGATCGCCGCCATCGAGGCCGAACACTTCTTCGTGCTCCCCCATCCCGAAGTCGCCGACTACATGGCGCTCAAGGCCACCGATCCCGAACGGTGGATCGGCGGAATGCGCAAGCTGCAGCGTCGGGTCGCCGGCGCCTGAGCGGGATCGGCACCGCGAGCCAGCCGCCCGCCGTCATGCACCGTTCGCCCGCTGCGCTCTCTCGGCTCGGCCTCCGCCTCGGCGAGCCGATTCGGTTTCGCCGGCACGACAAGGGACGGTGGATCGTCGGACGGGTCCAGGGCATCGAGCTGGATGGCAGCGTCAACCTCCGGGACCCGGACGGTTCCACCCGCTCGCTGCGCGCCGAGCGGGTGGAGATCCGACGCCCCGGCTCCCGCGGCCGCCTTCGCTGGCAGATCGTGAGCGACGTCGCGGTCACATGGGAGCAGCTGGAGATGTTCGGTGGGCCCGATCCCGCCCATCCCGTCGCGCCGCCCACGCTCTTCGACGAGTGACACCCACGAGACTCGTGAACGGGTCAGCGGCGCCGCGGCGTGAGGCGAAGGCCCTCGCCGGTGCGCTCCGCTTCCATCGCGAAGTCGACGGCATCCACCCGGGCTGCGAGCTCGATGTCGGTGGGATCGCAGTGTTCCGAACCGAATGCGTACGCGGCGGTCGAGAACGCTCGGATCACGTCGACGACCACGATGGACCCTCCGATGCCGTCGAGCTCCCCACGCGCCACCTGGGGCACGGTCTTCAGCGCCCGCCGGAGCAGTTCAGCAACGCACCGGTGACGTACGACGCTTCGTCGGAGCCCAGCCACAGGATGGTGCGAGCCACTTCGTCGGGGTCGCCGCCTCGTCGCATCGGCACGCCGGGGGCCACACGCTCGACCCGTCCGGGCTCGCCACCGCTGGCATGAATGCCGGTGTGGATCACCCCGGGACGCACCGCGTTGACACGGATGCCCTCGTCGGCGACCTCCTTGCCCAGACCGATCGTCAGCGTGTCGATGGCCGCCTTGCTTGCCGCGTAGTCGACGTACTCGCCCGGGCTCCCGATGTAGCTCGCCGCCGATGACACGTTGACGATCGCACCGCCGTTGCCACCACGAGTCGTCGACATCCGGCGCACCGCCTCACGTGCACAGAGGAACGAGCCGATCACGTTGACGTCGAAGAGCTGCGCCCACCGTTCCCGGTCCATGTCGGCGAAGTCCATCTGCTGATGCAGGATGCCGGCGTTGTTGACGAGCAGGGTCACGGCGCCGAGCTCGCGCTCGACCCGGTCGAACATCGCGACCACGGCGGATTCGTCGGCAACGTCGGCCTGGACGACCGCGGTGGGTGCGCCGAGCGTCTCACAGGCGGCGCCGACGTCGCGGGCGCCGGCGGCATCGCTCGCGTAGTTGACGGCCACGGCGTTGCCCCGCTCGGCGGCCAGGCGTGCTGTGGCAGCACCGATGCCCCTGCTGGCGCCGGTGACCAACACGACGCCCGCAGGCGCGTTCATGCCGTGGGTCGGGTGCCGATGATGCTCGCTCGTTCCATCACCCGCACGTCGGGCCAGTAGTCGCTCGACGCATAGTGCTGCACCGCGAGGTTGTCCCACATCGCGATCGAGTTCGGCTCCCAGTGGAAGCGACAGTGGTACTCGACGACGTTGGCCTGTGCGAACAGCTCGACGAGCAGTGCGTCGGAATCAGCCTGATCGAGCCCGACGAGGCGGCTGGTGAAGAATCGGTTCACGTACAACAGGCGGCGCCCCGACACCGGATGCCGGACGACGACGGGGTGCTGCACGATCGGGTACTGCTCGCGCATCTCTGCGACCTTGTCCGGTTCGAGCACGACGCCGAACGCCTGCAGGAAGTCGTGTTCGGCGACGAGGCCCTCCACCTGCTCCTTCAGGTCGTCGGAGAGGCCGTCGTAGGCAGCCCCCATGTCGCAGAAGAGCGTGTCGCCACCCGTCGCCGGAACGTCGATCGATCGGAGGATCGCACCCTTGGAGGGCACTTCCCGCCAGGTGACGTCGTGATGCCAGCCGTTCTCGTAGCCGCCGACGGTGGCGTCCTTCTCGAAGCGCACCAGCTCGGGCAGCTCCTGGTTCGCCGGGTGGAACGGATGTTCCTCCAGCTCGCCGAACCTGCGGGCGAACGCAACATGCTGTTCGGCGCTGAGCGGCTGGTCGCGGAAGAACAGCACCTTGTAGTCGACCCAGGCACGTCGCAGTTCGTCGACCACCTCGTCGGCCAGCGGTTGTGACAGATCGAGACCCTCGACCACGGCTCCGAGCGTTGGTGCGACCTGCCGAACGGTGAAGTGCTCCCAGTCGAGCGCAGTCAACCGGATCCGCTCCGCGGCGAGATGCGCGACGGGACCGACGAGCTCACGATCAGGCCCGAACACGAGCCGGGCGGCCTCGTAGTCGACGGGATCGCCACTCGGGACGATGCCCTCCCGCTCGGCGACTCGCTGGTTGGTGGTCGTGACGTCGTCGTCGGTGATGCTCATGGTCCCTCCGGATCTCGGCGAGCTCGGCGGCTCACCGAGATGCGACCGTAGTCGGCGCGACACCGGACACTCCCGCCCGCGACACGGGCCGGCGACGGTGACGGGGCTCAGCCGAACCGGCCGGCCACTCCCCCAGCCGTTTCCCGCTCCTCGATCCACGGGCCGACACCGCTCATGCGTTCGACGCTCACGCGAACGACCACGCTCGTCTCGGAGTCGCGCAGTGCAAGCGGGTGGCGGCGAAGGCCCGTGTACTTCTGCGCCACCCGATCCATCAACTCGGGATCCGCGCCCGGCTCGATGCGAGCACGACCGCGGATCACCAGGTGGCGTTGGTAGCCCCGCTCGTTGCGCTCCACGTCCTCGATCGAGAGGATCACACGGTCATCGCGTGCGAGGTTCTTCGCCTTCTGGCTCCGTGCGTCGGTGCCGAACAGGATCTCGTCGCCCTGGGCGATCACCCACACGACCGACACCTGCGGGCTGCCGTCGTGGTTGGACGTCCAGACGTGTGCGACCGCATCCGATCCGAGTACGGCTTGGGCCTCGGCTGAAATGGTGGACATCGCGGCACCTCCTGCACGGACGTTAGTGCGTTTGTGAAGCACCCGCCAGGGGGTCGGGTCGAGCGCGGCCCGTCCGGCTCGCTGCGCCACCGACATCATCCGTACGCTGGGCAAATGGCCGTGAGACTGGACGAATCCGACGAGTACATGCACGAACTCGGTCCCGAGCCGAACTTCAACGAGAGCATGTACATCAACTGTTTCGACCCCGGCCAGGGTGTCGGCGGTTGGTTCAGGATGGGCAACCGCGCCAACGAGGGAACGGCCGAGATGACCGTCTGCCTGTACCTGCCCGGCGAGACCGCTTCCGATCGTCAGGTCGGATTCATGTTCAAGCGGCCGTCGATCGACAACAACGACGCCTTCGATGCGGCCGGTATGCGCTGGACCATCGTGACGCCGTTCGAAGAACTCCGGGTCGACTACGCCGGCAAGGTCGTGCTGCTCGACGAACCCGAGCAGATGGCCGACCCGAAGCGGGCGTTCACCGACAACCCGTACGCCGAGGCCGAGGTCCACCTCACGTTCACGGGCCAGGGTCGACCGAGCATGTTCGGCGGCGAGCCGGACACCCCCCACGAAACGCCCGGCGAGGAGTTCGCCAAGGGGCACTACGAGCAGTTGGTCGAGGCGTCGGGCACGATTCGGGTCGGCGAGCGGGAATGGCAGGTCACCGGCTTCGGATTGCGCGACCACTCCTGGGGCCCGCGCTACTGGCAGGCACCGTGGTACTACCGGTGGCTCACCGCCAACGTCGACCGTGACTTCGGGTTCATGGCCAGCAGGGTGGCCAAACGCGACTCGCCGGGCACCCGTGGTGGTTTCGTGTGGGAGAACGGCCGGATCCACCTGTGCGACGACGTGGAGATCACCACCGAGACCCGTGGCGACGAGTCCTACCACGACCGGATCGAGGGCGTGCTGCGCTCGAGCAGATCCGACCGGGAGTGGAAGTTCACCGGCGAGGCGATCAGCCTGATCCCGCTGCGCAACCGTCGCCAGACCCCCGATGGCGACTGGCTGCAGACCAGGATCTCGGAGGCCTACACCAAGTGGACGATCAACTCCGGCGACTTCGAGGGCCGCGAGGGATACGGCATGTCGGAGTACCTCGACCAGATCATCGACGAGCAACCGGTCGGCATCGACGAATGACCATGCCGCCAGCGAGCAAGCCGTCTCCGACAGCCACGTCTTGAGGAGATCTCGACTCGGTGTCGGGCGCCCGCGCCGGTACCGTCGATCGCCATGAACCCGCTGCCGCCTCCCCCGCCGACGACCGCCGCGCCGAAGTTGGACGAGACCGGCGCCCATCGGGCGATCGCCGAGGCGTCGCTCGACGGCAGGAGTTCGGTCGACCAGGTTGCCGTGTCGCCCGACGGCGCTCACGTTGCGTTCGTGGTGGCAACGGTCGACCTCGAGCACAACACCACCCGGAGCTGCGTCTGGCTCGACGACGCTCCGGTGACGTCGGGCGAGCACGACGGCCAGCCCACGTGGTCACCCGATGGACAGCGGCTCGCGTTCACGTCGCGTCGTGGCGAGAAGCGCGGCGACTCGACGCTGCACGTGCTCCCGGTCGGCGTGCCTGGCGAGGTCCGAACCGTGTGCACGATGCCCGACGGGCTCGGCAACGTGGCGTGGTCGCCCGACGGTCGCTGGCTCGCATTCACCAGCCGGACGCGACACGAGCGGTACGACGCCAAGGACGTGTCGTGGCAGTCACCTCGCAAGATCGAGCGGTTCTTCTCGCGCCTGAACGGCGAGGACTGGACGTTCGATCGACCCCGACACGTCTACGTCGTCGCTGCGGACGGCACCGGCCCTCCCCGCAATCTGACCCCCGGCGACTTCCAGCACGCAGGTGTGAGCTGGATGCGTGATTCGTCGGGGATCGTCACGTCGTCGGCACGCCACGACGACCGAGACCGGTTCCTCGCGAGGGACCTGTTCGTCCTGCCGATCGACGAGGCGGCGGCGATCCGCAAGCTGACGGCCACCGACGGCAGCTACGGCAGCCCATCGGTGTCGCCCGACGGCAGGCTGGTGGCGTTCCTCGGACATCCCGACCCGCGAACCGCCCAACAGAATTCGATGGTCGGCGTCATCCCGCTCGACGCTGAGGGTGTCACAGCCGACGAGATCGTGTGGGCGTCGAGCGCGCTCGACCGCACGTTCGAGACCACGGTCGGTCAGCCCGCTCCCGTGTGGGAAGACGCCCACACGCTGCTCGCGGCTGCGGAGGATCGTGGCGACACCCATCTGTTCCGCGTGCGAGCCGACGGATCGGCAGCGCCCGACGCACTCACCACCGGAGCGTTGACCGTCACGTCATTCGACGCCGCAGGCGGCACGATCGCCACCGCACGTACCACGATCGCCCGACCCGCCGAGTTGTTCGTCGGCGACCAACAGCGCACACATGTCACCGATGCCTGGAGTGCCGGCTCCCGGAGTGGCGGTCAACTCGGGTGGGAGAAGTTCGCGGTACCCACCACCGACGGCACCGACGAGATCGACGCCTGGATCATGCGGCCCGCCGACTTCGACGAGTCACAGCGGTACCCCGTGCTGCTCAACGTGCACGGCGGTCCGTTCACCCAGTACGGCGAGTACTTCTTCGACGAAGCACAGATGCAGGCTGCAGCAGGGTTCGTGGTGCTGCTCGGCAACCCGCGCGGCGGCAGCGGTCGCCACTCCGCATGGGGCAAGTCGATCCTCGGACCACAGCACCCCACCTCCCCCGGTACCGGTTGGGGCACGGTCGACGTCGACGACGTGTTGGCGATCGTCGACGCGGCCCTGGAGCGATACGCGTTCTGCGATCCAGACCGTGTGGGGATGCTCGGCGGGTCGTACGGCGGGTTCATGGCCACCTGGCTCGCCGCCCATCACGGCGAGCGCTTCCGCGCCTTCTGCTCCGAGCGTTCGGTCAACAACCTCACGTCGGAGGAGTGGTCGAGCGACATCTCGACCTTCTTCCACGCCGAGCACGGCGTCTCGCACCTCGACGATCCCGCCGAATACGAGCGGCGATCGCCGATCAGCGCCGTCCGCAACATCGACGCACCGATGTTGATCATCCACTCCGAAGAGGACTGGCGGTGTCCGATCGGGCAGGCCGAAGAGCTCTGGGTGGCGCTGAAGCTGCTCGACAAGGAGGTCGACTTCTACCGCTTCCCCGGCGAGGACCATGAGCTCTCGCGCTCGGGCTCGCCGGTGCATCGAGTGCAGCGCGCCGAGATCATCCTCGACTGGTTCGCCGACAAGCTCGCGCCTCGTACCGGCTGACCCTCTGGCAGGTCGACGAGAAGCGCCCAGCCGGCCCGCCGTACGGTGTGCCGATGCCCTCGAGACTCCCCACCACCAACCGGGACGTCCGGATCAACACGATCGACGTGCTGTCCGACGCCTGGTACACGCTCCGGCGCGTCGATTTCGACTACCGGGACGCCTCGGGCAACTGGAGCAACCAGCAACGCGAGGCGTACGACCGCGGAAACGGCGCGACGATCCTGCTCGTCGACTGGGACCGACAGACCGTGGTGCTCACCCGCCAGTTCCGGATGCCCGCCTATCTCAATGGCCATGCCGATGGGATGCTGATCGAGGCGCCGGCCGGCCTGCTCGACGAGGATGATGCGGAAACAGCGATCCGGCGAGAGGCCGAGGAGGAGACCGGCTATCGAGTCGGGGCGGTCACGCGCCTCTTCGAGTTGTTCATGAGCCCCGGATCGGTGACCGAACGGGTCGCGTTCTTCGCGGCGGAGTACACCCCCGGCGATCGGGTCTCCGACGGCGGTGGCGTGGCCCACGAGGGTGAGGACATCGAGGTGCTCGAACTCGACCTCGACGAAGCGCTCGGCCTCGTCACCGCGGGCCGGATCGCCGACGGCAAGACGGTTGTGCTCCTGCAGTGGGCAGAACGTCAGCGACAGTTCCGCCGGGCCGGATGAGTGATCAGGCGCCGGCCACCCATTCGTCGATGAGACGCTTCGCGATCGAGATGCCCGGTGGCGTCATGGGGAGGTCGTCACGTCGATACCAGTTCGCATCTGCGATCTCGGACTCGTCGAGCACCAGCTCGCCGCTGACGTAGTCGGCCCGGAACCCGACCATCAGGCTGTGGGGGAACGGCCAGGGCTGGCTCGCCCGGTACCGCACGTTGTCGACCACGACCCCGACCTCCTCGGCGACCTCCCGAACGACGGCACCCTCGAGATCCTCTCCCGGCTCGACGAACCCCGCCAGGCACGAATACATCGGCATCGGGAAGTTGACCCCCCGCGCCAGCAGCGCTTCCTGGCCGGGGCCCGGCTCGCCCCGCGTGACGAGCGTGATCATCGCGGGCGCCACTCTCGGGTAGGCCACCAGGCCGCACTCCGGACACCTCAACCCGCGCTCCCCCGCCGACGGTTCGGTCGGCGCCGCGCAACGCCCACAGAATCGGTGCGTCCGCGCCCACTCGACGAGCTGTACCGCTCGTCCCGCGGCCATCCACTCGCCGGGCGAGGAGCGTCCATGGAAGCTGAACAGGTCGAGCGCCGCGCCGTACGAGGGGTCCTCGGCGTCGGTCGGCACGTCGACGGCCCACCATGCCTGCCCCTCGACCACGCCGACCACGTGGCACGTCCAGGAGTTGTCGGCCAGCTCACTGTCGACGAAGACCGACGTTCCGACGACGTGGATGAATCGGTGTTCCCCGGCGTG
>Ga0316197_10000441_pt1 | contig 28827 bp, 25 predicted proteins | sample OudBiesiAoxic_MG_FD_204939 | JGI IMG/M metagenome (GOLD analysis project Ga0316197, IMG submission 204939) | Coastal sediment microbial communities from Oude Bieten Haven, Netherlands - site A oxic | ecosystem: Environmental > Aquatic > Marine > Coastal > Sediment | place: Netherlands... | reverse complement strand
CCTGAATCGCGTGCAGCTGGTAGTGGGTGACCTTGCCGTCGCGCGTGCCGCCCATCGTGACGTACTGCAGCTGCGCGCGCCCGTGGCCGAGGCTCATCATCGACTCGCTGCGCGTCTCGCGCCAGCGGACCGGCCGACCGAGCTCCTTCGAGAGCGGTCCGAGCAGCAGCTCTTCGGCGTAGGTGTCGATCTTCGCACCGAATCCGCCGCCGACGTCGGGGGTGATCAGGTGGATCGCATCGGCGTCGCCGCCGTTGGCAGCGATGAAGGCGTCTTTCGCGCCTTGGGCGCCCTGGCTGGAGATCCACTGCACGAGGCGTCCGCCGTCCCACGTGGCTGCCGAGGCGCGGACTTCGAGCGGGCAGGGGGCGACGCGCTGGTTCATGAACCGGCCGGTGATCGTGACCTCGCAGTCGGCGAAGAACTCGTCGGCCGGCGTGTTCTCGGGGATGCCGAGCGCCGTCGTGTCGAACACGGCGTTGCTGCCGGCGGCCTCGTAGATCAGCGTTTCGGACGCGAGGGACTCCTCGAGGTCGACGAGTGCGGGGAGGAACTCGTAGTCGACGAACACCATCTCGGCGGCGTCGGTCGCCTGCTGCTGCGTCTCTGCGACGACGACGGCGACCGGTTCGCCGACATGGCGGACCTTGTCGCTGGCGAGGAGTGTGCGCGCGGAGCCGGGGTTGAACGGCGAGGCGATCGGCTCGAGGCCGAGTGATTCGGCGGTGTGGATCGCCAGGACGCCGGGCATCTCGAGCGCGGCCTCGATGTCGATCGACTCGATCGTGCCGTGGGCGACCGCCGAGCGTACGTAGACCGCCTGCGCCGCTCCGGCCAGGCGCGGGTCGTCGACATCGTCGGCGTAGACGCCGCCCGAGGTCAGGAATTTCGGATCTTCCTTGCGCTGGACCCGAGTGCCCAGAATGCTGCCACCAGCCACGTGTACCCCTTGTGTGTCGCGAAGACGGGCCCGATTCGACCCGTGGCGTCCCAAGGTAGTCGCAGCGGCGAGGGCGTGTCGCAGCCAGGGCAGGTCGTCGCGCGGTTTCAGGCGGCCGTCCGCTGGGCGAGCAGGTCCGGTCGACTGCGGGAATGCAGCGATCCGTCGGGGAGGAACACGTCGAGTTGTCGGGTGCTCGGGTCGAGTTGCAGTCGCCATCGCCCCTCGTGGACCCGATGATGGTGGAAGCCGCAGACCGGGAGCAGGTTGTCCAGATCCGTCGGCCCGGCGTGTTCGTCCCATTCGAGGAGGTGGTGGATCTCGCAGTGGTCGAACCCCCGATCGCAGGCTCCGATCGCGCAGGTGCGATACATCGATCGCAGCGCTCGTCGTTGTGCGGGGGTCGCCTGGCGGGCGCCGCGCCCGACGTCGAGCGACATGCCGTGCGAGTCGAGGACGACCGGGATGATGTTGGCGGTGCAGGCGTGGCGTCGAGCCGTGGCGACCGGCATCGAGGCGCCGTCGACGTACTCGATGATCGAGCGTTCGTGAAGTCCCGTGGAGATCGTCTCGTGGTCGATGAGGACGATCACCTCGGCCGGACGAGTCGACGTCGCTCGTCCGCCGCAGATCAATGCAACGCCGGCTCGAGCTGCGAGCTGATCGCGGCGAAGGCCCTCGTTCTCCGGACGCTGACGCAGCGAGGCGACCTCGGCGTCGATCCTGCGGGCGACTCGCTGGTAGTCGTCGGGATGCAGTTCGGCACGGATCCAGCCCATGCCGGTCTCGTCGTTCATGCCGTGGGTGAGCGTCGCCGCGACTCGTTGCCGTTCGGATCGTTCGAGGCCGCCGTCGGCAGCGAGCCGATCGGCCACGCTCCGCACCGAGCGCGAGAACTGAGCTGGGGTCTCGGCGACCGCGTGCTCGGCGAGCACCGTCTGCTGCTCGAAGAGGGCGGCTCGTTGCTCGTCGTCGTCCAACTTGGCAACAGCATTGGCGAGCACGTCGGCGTGTTCGGTCGAGATCCGTCCGGCAGCGAGCTGGCGTTCCATCTCCGGGGCCTGCGCCAGCGTGTCGCCGCGCCGTTCGGTGCGCTTGGCCTGACGAGGCGACGTGCGGGTGCCGCGGCTGATGATGTCGGCGGCGGGGAGCCCCTCGCCCGACGCTTCGAGTTCGGCGGCGCGGCGGGAGAGGCGAGCTTCGACGGTGGCGGCCCAGCCGGTGACCTGGCGCAGCGCGTGGAACAGGCCCGGCAGCTCGGCCGCGGAGGCCGCATCGAGATCAGACGCTTCCAAGCGCTCGATCAGCCGAGTCGGGTCCATGAGAGCATTGTATCAAGAATAGACATGTAATGCAAACATGTGTTCCCCCAACCAAGCCCCCTTCGTTGACTCGATGCAGCGGCGGGGTCATGATGAATCCACGCTGCGGGCGCCCGTCAGCAGCGGATGAGGGGGAATGGCCATGGAGCTTGTCGAAGAAGCCGTGATGCACGCCGAACTCGCGGCGGAGCCGTTGGACGTCGGTGCGGGACCGTACGGGGGACGGCTGGTCGCGAACGTCACCGGCGGCTGGGTGAAGGGTGAGCGGATCAACGGGACGCTTGTCGGCGCGGGTGCCGATTGGATCCTGCTCGGTGCGGATGGCTGGGGGCGGCTGGATGTCCGGGCCCAGATTCAGACCGACGACGGGGCGTTGATCTACGCCCAGTACGGCGGGTTGCTCGAACTGAACGAGGCGGTGATGGGGGCGATGGCGCCCGGTGGATCGACGGGGTTCGATGACCAGTACTTCCGGACCACCCCGCGTCTCGAAACCGGCGACGAGCGCTACGCCTGGGTCAACAGCACCCTGTTCGTCGGCGAGGGCCGGCTCCACGAGAACGGCGTCGAGTACCGCATCTACCGCATCACTTGAGCCGCGGTTCGGCGTGCTCGCCGCCGGTAGGAGCTAGTGGTTGCTGACTTCGCCTGAGGTGCGGTCGTGGAGATCGGCGGCGAACCGGTTGAGGCCGACGATCTCGGCTTCGATGCCGCGTTCGGCGAACTTGGCGACGACCGCGTCGAGGGCGACGATCGCACTCGTGTCCCAGACGTGGGCGTCGGTCAGGTCGATCTCGACGTTCTTCACCTTGACGGCGTCGTAGTCGAAGGAGTGGACGAGGTCGTTGGTCGAGGCGAAGAACAGCTGCCCCGTGACTGCGTAGATCCGCTCGTGGTTGTCGGGGTCGACGACGCTGGTGACGTTGACGAGGTGCGACACGTGGCGGACGAAGAAGATCGCGGACAGCAGGACACCGGCAGCGACGCCGTACGCCAGGTTGTGCGTGAGCACGACGATGGCCACCGTGGCGACCATCACGGCCGTCTCGGTCTTCGGCATCCGCTTGAGGGTCTCGGGAGCGACGCTCTTCCAGTTGAAGGTGCCGATTGCCACCATGATCATCACGGCGACGAGGGCAGCCATCGGGATCTGCGCCACGATGCCGCCGAGGACGAGGATCAGGATCAGGAGGAACACACCCGACATCAGCGTCGAGAGGCGGGTGCGGCCACCGGAGCGGTGGTTGATCATCGACTGGCCGATCATGGCGCAGCCGGCCATCCCGCCGAGGAAGCCGGTGGCGATGTTGGCGATGCCCTGGCCGCGTGACTCGAGGTTCTTGTCGGAGTCGGAGTCGGTCATGTCGTCGAGCAACTGCGCCGTGAGCAGTGACTCGAGCAGGCCGACGAACGCGAGCGTGAGCGAGAACGGGAGGATGATCCCGAGCGTCTCGAACGTGAACGGCACGTCGGGCAGCGCGAAGAACGGCAGCGTGTCCGGCAACTCACCCATGTCGCCGACGGTGGGCAGCTCCCACCCCATCGTGATGGCAGCGGTGGCCAGCAGGGCGATCGCCACCAGCGGTGACGGGATGGCGCTCGCGAGCCTGCCCGGGATCCGGGGGAGCCCGTAGATGATGAGGAGCCCAACGGCGATGAACGCGAGGTTCAGCGCCAACTCGCTGTTGCGCACCGATGCCGGCTCGTCGGACAGGAGGATGAGCGGCACCTGTGCGAGGAAGATCAGGATCGCCAACGCGTTGACGAAGCCGAGCATCACCGTGCGCGGGATGAACCGCATCAGCGCCCCGACACCGAGTGCCCCGAACGCGATCTGCAGTGCGCCGGCGAGGATCGTCGCGGCGAACAGGTAGCCGACGCCGTAGTCCTTGACCAGCGGGACGACGACGAGCGCCATCGCGCCGGTCGCTGCGGAGATCATCCCCATCCGGCCGCCGGTCATCGAGATGATGATCGCGATCGAGAACGAGGCGTACAGCCCGACCTTGGGGTCGACGCCAGCGATGATCGAGAACGAGATGGCCTCGGGGATCAGGGCGAGTGCGACGACGAGACCGGACAGGATGTCGGCCTTCGGGCTCGAGAACCAGGCCGTCTTGAAGTTCCGGACGTTCGCGGCGCTCAGGCCGTTGTCGGCGCGCTCGGGCATGACGGTTTCGGTTGCTGACATGGGGACTCCACCATTTCTCGGGTCTCGGACGTTCCGGACCCTGATGGGCCGCGCATCGCAGCGCCGGTCATTGGGGGCGCCTCTGCCATCATCTTCGGCAGCTGGTGCACCGTACGTGAATACCCGGTCAGATGCGCGTCATGTCGCACACGTCACGTCAAGTGTCGCGGATCGAGGTGACCAAACCGTCGACGTCGAGGCCGTAGCGGGCGTGGATGTTGCTCGACTTCGGATCGTGGGGCAGGAACTTCGTCGGCAGACCCAGCGGCGTGACCGGCACCGACCCGTCGATCTCGCACACCTCGGTCGCGACGGCCATGCCGATCCCGCCGTCGCGGATCCCGTCCTCGATCGTGATCACGTGCCGGTGGGCCGCGGCGTCGGCGATCATCTCCGGGTCGAGCGGTGCACACGAGCGGGCGTCCCACAACGTCACCTCGACACCGGTCTCAGCGAGCGTGGCGGCCGCTTTCTCGGCGGTCTCGAGCATCTTGCCGATCGCGATCACACACACGGCCGAACCGCGGTCGGACGCCGTCAGGACCTTGCGACCATGGAGACCGACTCCGACCTCGTGCTCCGTCACCTGCCGAGCCGCCCCACGGGGGTAGCGGATCGCCACTGGGCCGTCATCGGCGAGTGACGTAGCGTCATGGAGCATCTGCGACAGCTCTTGGGCGCTCGACGGGACGAGGACGCGCATACCGGGCACCTTCGAGAGCAGCGCCATGTCGTACACGCCGTGGTGGCTGGCACCGTCCGGTCCGGTCACGCCGGCACGGTCGAGGCAGAAGATCACGGGCAGGCGATGCATCGCGACGTCGTAGACGACCTGGTCCCATGCCCGATTGAGGAAGGTGGAGTAGATGGCGACCACGGGGCGGAGACCGCCCATCGCCATGCCGGCGGCACTGGTGACGGCGTGCTGCTCGGCGATTCCGACGTCGAAGAAGCGATCGGGGAAACGTGCTTCGAAGGGCAGGAGACCTGTCGGTCCGGGCATCGCCGCGGTGATCGCCACGAGTCGCGAGTCGTTCTCGGCTTCTTTGATGATCGACTCGGCGAAGGCCTGCGTGTAGCCCGTCGACACCGCTTTCGGGGGTCCGATCAACGGGTCGAACACGGGTGCGTCGTGAAGGTTCTTCTCGTCATCGTCCTCGGCGGGGGAGTACCCGCGGCCCTTCTGCGTGAGCACATGGACGACGATCGCGCCCTCCGCCGACAGCTCGATCGCGTTGTGGAACGCGTGCTCCATCTGCTCGACGTCATGTCCGTCGAACGGGCCGATGTAGCGGGCGCCGAGCGCCTCGAAGAACGACGGAGGTTGGAGGAATTCGCGCACGCCGGCCTTGAACGCGTCCATCGCGGAGCCGGCCTGGTTGCCGACGAGTGGCAGGCCGTGCAGGAACTCCTCCAGTCGGCGCTGGCGCCGGACGTACACGGGGTTCTGCCGGATGTCGGTGAGCGCGTGCGACAGTCGTCCGGTCACGCGATCGGGAATCGACGGGTGGTTCGCCTGCTCGTCGAATCCCTGCGAGTTCGCCGACAGGTTCGAGATCGTCGGGGCGTACGACCGACCGTTGTCGTTCAGGACGACGATCACCCCACGGTTGTGGTGACCCATGTTGTTCAGCGCTTCGTACGACATGCCGCCCGTCATGGCCCCGTCACCGACGACGGCGACGATGTGCCGCTGGTCGTTCGTGCCGAGGTCACGCGCCGATGCCAACCCGTCGGCGTAGGCCAGCACGGTCGAGGCGTGGCTGTTCTCGATCAGATCGTGGGGCGATTCCTCGCGGCTCGGGTAGCCCGACATTCCACCGGCCTGGCGGAGGGTCTCGAAGCCGGATTGACGTCCGGTGACGATCTTGTGGACGTACGCCTGGTGGCCCGTGTCCCAGAGGATCGCGTCGGTCGGGGACTCGAACACGCGGTGCAGGGCGAGCGTGAGTTCGACTGCGCCGAGGTTCGAGCCGAGGTGGCCCCCGACTTCGGACACAGCGGAGACGATGAAGTCCCGGATCTCACCGGCCAGGTCACGGAGTTGGTCGTAGTCGAGCCCTCTCAGGTCGCCCGGCTCTCGGATGCGCTCGAGGTACATGCGCTCTGCACGCTATCTCGAAGCGATCATCGCCGGTAGATCGACACGTGATGGTCGGCGTGGTCGTCGAACGGGGCGCCGGCCATGTCGGCGAATCGCGCAGCGAGTGCGAAGCCGGCAGCGGCTGCCATCGCATCGAGTTCGGCCGGTGGCGCCCAGCGGATCGACCACGGCCGAAGCCGTACCCCGCCACCCTCGGTCAACTCGACGAATTGTCCTGAGGTGCGCTGTTCGCCGGGCCGATGATCCGACACCGACAACACAACGCGGTCGGCGGTCATCGATCGAACACTCACATCTCCGCCGGCGGGAGCGGCCGGATCCGGAACGATCGCCTCGACCACGAAGGATCCGCCGGGTCGCAACCGCTCGGCCACTACCTGGAAGCACCGCTGCTGGTCGGCTGCATCGAGGAGGTTGAAGAGCGTGTTGTAGGCCACGAGACAGGCGTCGAACGGGCCGCCCGGAAGGTCGCGCACCATGTCGCCGCAGATCGCGGTGACCTGGTCACCGTCTGGCTGCAGCGTGATCCGGGCGAGCATCGCGCTGCTCGAGTCGATGCCCACGACGCGGAGCCCGGCGCCAGCCATCGGCGCAGCGAGCCGTCCGGTGCCGACGCCGAGTTCGAGCACCCGTCCGCCCCGGCCGGCGAGTCCGACCATGCGCTCCACCGTCGCGGCCACGTCGGTGACGTCGGCGTACCACTCGTCGTAGACGTCGGCGAAGCCGTCGCCGTAGCTCGTCGAGTCGTAGCCGTGCACCGTCGGCAGGCTACCGATGGCCCATGATGGAGGCGATGACGGCGCAGGATCGCGATTGGGAGCGGCATCGAGGACGTCGCCGTCTGGCTCGCTGCGGGGTTCGCCAGCCGCTCCACGAGGGCTACCTCGAACTCGGCGCCGAGGGTCGGCTCTGGTCGGAGCGCCAATGGGTGCGGCTGCAGGGCCGAAGCTGGTCCTGCTCGATGCTTCGTCCCGACCCGAAAACGGCGAACGCCGCCGACCGGATCGGTCGGCGGCGTTCTAGGGAGTCAGAGACTCAAACGGCTCTGACGTTCTGAGCCTCGTCGCCCTTGCGACCCTGGCCGATGTCGAATTCGACACTCTGACCCTCGTCGAGGGACTTGTAGCCATCACCCGCGATGTTGGAGTGGTGGACGAAAACGTCCTCCCCGCCCTCGCGTGAGATGAAGCCGAAGCCCTTCTCGTTGTTGAAAAATTTGACTGTGCCTTGCATGGTTCTCTTTCGCTTCGGGTCCCCCGTTGTGAGGAGCCCGCTCGTGCACCCTACGTTGCCGCTGCCGTCGATCCTCGGTGTTGATCGGATTCGGCCCGAAGCGCGGCGTCGGCGCGCCGGCCGTACACGAGGGTCGAGCCCCAGAACGCGCGGAATGCGATGACACCGATTCCGACGCGGATCGAGGTGGGCCACGGGTGGCCGGTGACAAACGCTCCGATCAGCCCCGGCGACCGCGATTGCGATCACCAACTCGACCACGACGTTGCCGAGAACGCGGCCGTGCGTCGACAACGCGGCCCAGCGGGTCTCCGGGAAAGCACGGTCCTCCGCGTGGCTCGGCCCATGCGTAGCCTGACCGGATGAGCGACTCGATCGTCTACCTCGACCATGCGGCGTCGACGCCGATGCGCGCTGAGGCGGTCGAGGCGATGATGCCGTACCTGGCCGGCGTCTATGCCAACCCCTCGGGCTCACACCGCTTCGCCAGGCAGGCCCGTCGGGCGATCGACGAAGCCCGCGACGAGGTCGCCGACGTCCTGGGTGTTCGACCGAACGAGGTGGTGTTCACCGGGTGCGGGACCGAGAGCGACAACACGGCGATCCTCGGTGCGGTCCGCCGCACCGGCGGTGTCGCCGTGTGTTCGGCCGCCGAACACCACGCCGTGTTGCACGTCGTCGAGTCGCTCGGCGGCGACATCGTCCCGGTCGACCGCTTCGCACGGATCGACCTGGACGCGCTCGCCGACGTGCTCGAGGGGCACCGCATCGCTGGGCGAGATGTCGCAGTCGTGAGCGTGATGGCCGTCAACAACGAAGTCGGCACGGTCACCGACGTCGCAGCGGCCGCGGCGGTGGTCCGGCGTCACGCGCCCGGGGCGCTGCTCCACACCGACGCCGTGCAGGCCCCGAGTTGGATCGATCTGCGAGACCTCACGCCACATGTCGATCTGCTCGCACTCAGCGCGCACAAGTTCGGCGGCCCCAAGGGTGTCGGCGTGTTGGTCGAGCGTGGCGGCCCGCGCATCGACCCACTCATCATCGGTGGTGGCCAGGAGCGCGAGCGACGTAGCGGGACGCACAACGTCGCCGGGATCGTGGCGGCGGCAACCGCCCTGCGACTCACCGATCGGGAGCGCTCGGTCGAGATCCCGCGGCTGACCGCGCTGCGCGACCGGCTCGTCGATGGACTCGTCGAGCATCTCGACGACGTGGTCGAGACCATCCCGCGCGATGGCGGAGAGCACGGTGTCGAAAAGGTCGCCGGATCGGCCCACGTCTGCATCGGCGGCGTCGAGTCGGAGGCGCTGCTGTTCCTGCTCGACGAGGCAGACCTGTGTGCCTCAGCGGCCTCCGCGTGTGCGAGCGGTGCGATGGAACCGTCGCATGTGCTTGCCGCGATGGGTGTCGACCGTGAGGTTGCGCTCGGGGCGCTCAGGCTCAGCCTGGGGCATGCGACCACCGACGCAGATGTCGAGCGCGGGATCGACGTGATCACGTCGGCGGTGGCGCGGCTGCGCGCCCATCGCCCGACTCACGCCACGTCGTAGACCTGCCCGAGCCGTTCCGCGAGGAAGCGGTAGTCGGCCTCGAAGAAGGGCGCGTAGGTGGCGCGGTCGAACGGCAGCGCGCGCTGGTCGGTGTTCACGTTTTCGTGGAACTCGCCGAGTTCGACCCCGAGGAGCGCGCCGAGGCGAGTGATCTCGTTGGCGAGATCCTCGGTGCGCCCGACGAAATCGAGTTCTTCCGGGTCGCACGCAGCCAGGTAGGCGCCGTAGATGTTGACGACATCGCCCAACTCGGGGTCGCGCACCAGCCGGTCGAACAAGGTGGCGAGATCGGCGTCGTCGTGCAGATGGCGAGCCGAGAAGCGTTCGTAGGCGGCGCCGTGGCGATGCTTCATCCACTGGCGCAGGAGTGACCAGCACCGCTCGATCGGGTCGCGCACCCAGATGATCCGCCGAGCCGCGGGGAACTGGGCGCCGTGGTTGGTGTGGGGTCGAAAATGTCCATGCACGACGCGGATCGCGGGAGCGATCGCCAGTGGTTCACCGGAGGTGAGCGTCGCCGAGGCGGCGGGTTCGTAGATCCCGAGGACGTGGTGTGGGCCGTAGGCGGCCTCGAGTGCGTGGAACAGCGACGTGCCGGCGGTCTTCGGGAGGTGATGTGAGACGAGTTCGACGGACTGCGTCGGAGGCGGGCTCACGGGGCGACCATACCTCCTGCCCCTAGCCTGGTCGGGGTGAAGGTGATGTGTGCGATGAGTGGCGGGGTCGACTCGTCGGTCGCCGCGCTCCTGCTCAAGGAGCAAGGTCACGAGGTCGTCGGCGTCACGATGAAACTGTGGGGCGGAGACTCCGACACCGGATGCTGCTCGGTGTCCGATGTCGACGACGCGCGACGCGTCGCCCAGCAGCTCGACATCGATCACCTCGTGTTCAACTTCGGCGACGACTTCGATGCGCACGTCGTCGCGCCGTACGTGCGATCGCACGCCGCTGGCGTGACACCGAACCCGTGCATCGAATGCAATCGTTCGGTCAAGTTCGCCCGGCTCGCCGAGCGCGCCGATCTCCTCGGCTTCGATGCGGTGGCGACCGGACACCATGCTGCGATCGGCCGTCTCGACGACGGGACGCTCACGCTCGAGCGCGGCCACGACGCAAAGAAGGACCAGAGTTACGTCGTCCACATGCTCGACCAGGCGCAACTCGGCCGCACCATGTTCCCCGTCGGCGGCATGAACAAGCTCGACGTACGGGCCCGCGCCGCTGAGATCGACCTCCGCACCGCCGACAAACCCGACAGCCAGGACGTCTGCTTCATCACCTCGACCGGTGGACGAACGGCGTTCCTCGGTGATCGCATCCCGTTCCGTCGCGGTTCGGTCGTCGACACGGATGGCACCCGGCTCGGTGAGGTCGAGGCCGTCGAGATGGTCACCGTCGGGCAGCGCAAGGGGCTCGGCCTGCCGGGCGGCGGTCCGAAGCGTTACGTGGTCGACGTTGACGTGGCGAATCAGGTCGTCACGGTCGGCGACGATGCCGATCTGCTCCGTGCCGGGCTCGAGGTCGTCGCACCGACGTGGGTCGCGGAGCCGGTCTCAGGTCAGGTGCGGGTGCAGTGCAGCGCCCACGGCGCGACCCAGCTCGCCAGTGTCTTGATCGACGACGATCGGATCCACGTCACATGGGACGAGCCGCAGCGACGGGTTGCGCCGGGCCAGAGCGTCGTCTTCTACGACGGGGCCGATCGCCGTGTCCTCGGCGGCGGCATCTGCGCCTGACATCCGCTCAGTGGATCGGGAGACCGCGGGCGCTGGCTCGACGCAGCGCTTCGCCGGGACGGCTCGGTGCGATCAAGAACCCCGTCATGTGAATGGCGCGGCCGTTCGGCTCCTGCGGCGTGAACGCGAAGACCGTTGACACGGTCTCGGACGTGTCGACCTGTATGGCGTAGCCGCTCGCCGGTCCGGTCAGGTCCGCTGCTTCGGTGTCGGCGCGTGCGAGCCCGAGCCCGACGATCTCACCAGTGCGGACCATGAGGGTGTCGGCAAGCACCACAGGATCGTGGACGACCAGGCCGGCGGGCACCAGCACGAGCCATCGCCGAGACATCTTGTGCCACCGTGGGCCGACGAACGCCGTGGCCGCCGCTGCGAAGGCTGTGACGGGAATCCCGACCAACCAGCTCGCCGCGGCGAGTGCGAGGGGCCCACCGAGCAGTGCCGGAGCCCACACGATCCACGACACGATCGCCGCGGCGCCGACCGGGACGGGGCTCCGCAATGGGAGGCGGTCCTCGTCGCCGTATGCGGACGCTTGGACCATCCACCGACCGAATTCGGCACTGAAGATTGCGGCGACGGCGACGATCGCCGGCATCATCAGCAATGCGACATCGGCGCCCGGACTTCCGGCGATGGCCGCAGCCCCCGCGGCAGCCACCGCAAGCGGTGCGCCGACGCGGGTGATGGTCAGCGAGACCACTGCCGGGATCAGGAGCCCGACTGCGACGACGGCAAAGAGCGTCCAACCACCGATCGCCGCGGTCCAGCGCGCGGCCTCGCTGCGCTCGTCGACCGCCGACTCCAGCGCCCCGCCGCCCACCACCGCCACGAATACCCAGGCACCCCGCGCAATCCACGGGATCGCGCGAGGAGCGAGGGGCCGATCCGTCGACGTGGGAGACGGAGAATCGGTGGCGGTCATCGCAACAGATTTGTCCATCGCGCCCCCGTGCGACCAACGTGAACGAATGGCGTCTGTCACGCGGGTGGAGAATCCGGGAAGGATTCGACGTCGCGCGGTGCCACTGACGAAGATCTTGGTGATGGGTTCCGGAGCGATCCGATGAGCGTTCCCGAACGGCCCGCGGTCGAGCAATTTGCCAACGGGCAGTCGATTGGGATCGGCAGTCTGCCCCATCGCGACGCTGCCGCTGCGGCCGCGTTTTCGATCAGCGAGTTCGAGATCGCCACGATCCCAGCGCTACCGATGCGCTCGCCGGCGGAGGGCATGATCGCGCAGGCGATCGCCGGGCTTCCCGGTGTGTCGCTCGGGCAGTACGGCAGCTTCGCCATCGATCCCGTTGGTCTCACCGACGCGACCCCCATCGAGACCGACCTCACGACCGATGCGTTCGGTGGCCTCCGAGCGTTCCTCGACCTCGCCCGCAAGGTCGGCGTTGACGGCTCGCCGGTCAAGTGGCAGTTCGTTGGCCCCGTCACGCTCGGCGTCGCCCTCCAGCGCGCCGGACTCCGGAACACCCAGGCCTTCACCATCGCGGCCGATGCCGTACGTCACCACGTGGCGGAGATCAGTGCCGCGGTGTCGGAGGCGCTCCCGAACAGCGCGCAGCTCCTGCTGCTCGACGAGCCGTGGTTGACCGAGCTGATGGCTCCAGACTTCCCGATCCCGCCCGACGTCGCCGTCGATCTGATCTCGACCGGCATGGCTGCCGTGCCTGCCGACGTAGCCGTCGGTCTCCATTGCTGCGGGCCGTGCGACGTCGCGACGATGCTCGAATCGGGTCCGCAGGTCATTTCGTTGCCCGTGTCAGACGACCTGATCGACTACGCGGGCTACCTCGGCCGGTTCATCAAGTCGGGCGGCGTGATCGTCTGGGGTGTGCTGCCGACCGTCGGGCCGCTCCCGGCGAAGCCCGACCGCGCCTGGCGACAACTGAGTGAGGTCTGGTGCGCGCTCGTCGAGCGCGGTGTCGATGCCAGCGAACTCCGTCGCCGGTCGCTCGTCAGCCCCGAATGCGGGCTGGCCCAGCACCAGGTCTCGACGGCGCGTCGGGTGGCGCGCCTGACTCGCGAAGTCGGCCGTAAGGTCAACGCCCAGGCGATCTCGACGAAGCTTGCCTTCGGGGCCTGAGGCCCTCGACGTCGGGGGTACGGTGCGACCCGATGACCGCTGACGCCGCCGGCCGGATCGACGAACTCCGCACGCAGATCGCTCACCACAACGAGCGGTACCACACGCTCGACGACCCCGAGATCAGCGACGCCGACTACGACGACCTCGTCCGTGAACTCCGTGCGCTGGAGGCTGAGCATCCCGATCTCATCACCGTCGACTCGCCCACCCGACAGGTCGGCGGTGCCCTGGTCACGACCTTCGATGCGGTCGAGCACGACGTCGCGATGATGAGCCTCGACAATGCGATGGATGCCGACGAGCTCCGGGCGTGGGCCGAGCGGGTCATCAAGGGACTCGATGGCGTGACACCCAGGTTCGTGTGCGAACTGAAGTTCGACGGCCTCGCGATGAGCCTGCGCTACGAAGACGGAGCGTTCGTCCGGGCGGCGACGCGTGGTGACGGCACCACGGGCGAGAACGTGACGGCCAACGTCGCAACGGTCGCCGACGTCCCCGACACCATCGGCGACGACGACGGGCCGCCACCGACGCTGCTCGAAGTTCGCGGCGAGGTCTACATGGCCACTTCGGCGTTCGAGCGGCTCAACGAGCGTGCGCTCGCGGCCGGCGACAAGCCGTTCGTCAACCCCCGGAACTCGGCCGCCGGGAGCCTCCGGCAGAAGGATCCCACCAAGACCGCTGAGCGCGAGCTGTCGTTCTTCACGTATCAGCTCGGACAGATCGAGGGAGGCGATCCCGACCTCCCGACCCATCAGGCCGAACTGGCGTACCTCGGGGCGCTCGGGTTCCCGATCAACGAACACGTGCGTGCGTTCGATTCGATCGACGAGGTCGCGGCCCACTGCCTCCATTGGCAGGAACATCGTCACGACCTCGACTACGAGATCGACGGTGTGGTCATCAAGGTCGACGACCTCGGCCAGCGCGATCTGCTCGGGGTCACGTCACGGGCGCCCCGTTGGGCGATTGCGTACAAGTTCCCGCCGGAGGAACGGACGACCACGCTGCTCGACATCCAGGTTTCCGTTGGGCGCACCGGCAGGGCCACCCCCTTCGCGGTGCTCGACCCGGTCTTCGTCGGCGGATCGACCGTGGGGATGGCGACGCTCCACAACCGTGAGCAGGTCCAGGTCAAAGATGTCCGACCCGGTGACACCGTGGTCGTCCGCAAGGCCGGCGACGTGATTCCCGAGGTGGTTGGCCCGGTGCTGAGTGTTCGCCCGGCCGACAGCGAGCCGTGGGTGTTCCCCGACGATTGCCCGGCCTGCGGGAACCCGCTCGTCCAGCCGGAGGGAGAAGCCGACACTCGATGCGTCGCACCCGATTGCCCCGCTCAGCGTGATCAGAAGCTGTCGTATTTCGCGTCGCGCGGGGCGATGGACATCGAGGGGCTCGGCGAGCAGATGGTCGAGAAGCTCACAGCTGCCGGTCTCGTGAAAGATGCTGCCGACCTCTATTCGCTGACCGTCGAGCAACTGGTCGAGCTCGATCGGGTCGGCGAGACGAGCGCCAGCAACCTCGTCGATGAGATCCGGAAGTCGACGAGTCGGCCGCTCCCGAAGTTTCTCACGGCGCTCGGTATCCGGCACCTCGGTCCGGCCGCTTCGGCAGCGTTGACCCACGCCTTTCACACCCTCGACGAGATCATGGCGAAGTCGATCGACGAGCTTGCGGCGGTCGACGGGGTCGGAGGGGTCATCGCGACGACCGTGCGCAACTGGTTCGACCAGGAGGCCAACGTGGCCTACATCGAGAAGTTTCGGGCGGCGGGCGTCGACTTCGGCGATCCGGAGGCCGCCGTACGAGCAGCGGAGGAACGGGCGTCGATTCCGCAGACGCTCGACGGTCGCACGGTCGTCGTGACCGGGACGCTGGACGGTTTCAATCGAGAGGAAACCACTGAGGCGATCGCCTCGCGCGGCGGCAAGAGTCCCGGCAGCGTGAGCAAGAAGACATTCGCCCTCGTGGTGGGCGAGTCCGCGGGCGCCAGCAAGCTGACCAAAGCGGAGTCGTTGGGCGTGCCGATCATCGACGAACCGGAGTTCGTCAGGCTGCTGGAATCGGGCGACCTTCCCGAGCGCTACGCAGGCGAGGAGTGAATCGCTCGCTCAGACGACTTCGAACGCCCAGCGGTAGCTGCGGGCAGAGTCGCGCCCTTCTTCGGTCTTCCAGAAGATGACCTGCGCCTGGTGGCGCCCCTCGTCGAAGGTCTCGATCAGCGCGCCGTCGGAGGGGCGGAACGAGATCACCGAGTTGCCCGGGTCGAAGACGGCGGTCGGCGGTGTCGACACCTGCTGGCCAGCGGTCTCCGGGGTGAGATCGCCGCTGAACTCGCCGATTCGTTCGGTCGGGAGCTCGATCCCGTCGATCACGAGCGCAGCCTCGTAGCCGAACTGGAGATCGACCACGATCTGCTCTTGCTGGAACACCTGTTGGGCGTTCTCGACCGGCGAGAGCTCTTCGATTGCCTCGGGCCGGTCCACGCCGTCGGTCCCGGTGATCGCCGAGGTCATGCCCCAGGCGATGAGGGCGACGCCGCACGCGATCACGAAACACGCAATCAGCAGTCCTCGGTCGGGTCGTCGGCGTCCTGACCTCGTCGACACGTCGTCGTTCACAGGCGTGTCGTCCGCATCGATGGTGGGCTCGAGATCGCGCTCGGTGTCGCTCACTTGTTCAGTGTGCCTGGCGGTGTCGGAGATCGGGCAGGCGGTAGCGTTCCGACCGGTGGAAAACGTCGATCAACAACACGGTGAATCGAGTAGCGGAGCGCTCGAGGGGACCGTTCTCGCCGGTCGCTACCGAGTCGCGCAGGTCGTCTCGACCGGCGAGAACACGGTGATCATGGACGCCATCGACGAGCAGAACGATGGCCAGGTGACGGTCAAGGTGGTCCGGCCCGAACATGCCGAGGACCCCGAGTTCCGACGCAAGTTCCATCGCCTCGCCGAGATCTCGAACGGGCTGTCGCACCCCAACATCGCATCGCTGAGCGACTGGGGTGAGATCGAGTTGCGGGGTGAATCGACGGTGTTCTGGGTCGTCGAGGCGCTCGGCGGCGGAAGCCTGCGTGACCTGCTCGATCGGGGTCGGCTGCTCCAGCCCGGACAGGCGCTCGTCGTCGGGCTCGAGGCGTGCCGGGCACTCGATGCGGCGCATCAGAAGGGGCTGTTCCACACCGAGCTCACACCTTCGAAAATGGTCTTCGGGGTGGACCGTCGGCTACGAGTCGTCGATTTCGGGATGGCTCGCCTCCTGGCGGAGCCGGCCTGGGCCGATGCGTCGGCCGTGTCGACCCACGTGGCGCGGTATGCCTCGCCGGAGCAGGCCCTCGGCTTGCCGATCGACGCCAAGACCGACGTCTACGCGCTCGCCCTCGTGATCATCGAAGCCGTGACCGGCGCGGTGCCGTTCGCTGCCGACTCGACCGTTGCGACGCTGACAGGTCGCGTCGACAAGCTGCTTCCCGTCTCTGCCGACCTCGGCTCGCTGGCCTCGGTGCTCGAGCGCGCCGGCCGGCCGGAGTCGACGGATCGGTTCACTGCCGCCGAGTTCGGTCGGGCCCTCGTCCAAGCGGCACCGGGTCTGCCCAAGCCCGAACCGATTCCGATCCTGGCCACCGGGACCTTCGATACGACGGCGATGCGTCGTCCCACCGACCCGACCGGTGGTGTCGAACGTCCGGCGCCGGTCGCTGGGCTCGCTGGGGTCGACGAGACCGGTATGCCGCCCGCCGCTGGTGTCGCGTCGGCCGCCGCTGCCGCAGCGGGCGTCGCGGCGCATGCTGCGAGCGAGGCCGCAACGGAGGTGGCTGTGGGCGCTGAGGCGTCCGTTCCGGGATCCGATGAGATCGAGCCGGACGGCATCGACGCGAACGACACCGAATCCGAGAACGGGGAAGTGCAGGGCCCGGAAGCTGCAGACGAAGTCGCTGCTCTTGCGGACCCGGCTGTTCGTGACGACGAACTGCGGATCGTCGGTGAGTCGGGGCTCGACGACGAGCCGCCACTCGATCTGGAACCGGAAGCCGTGGTGGTTGCCGACGCCGCGACCGAGGTCGTCCCCGTCCCGTCGGCCGATGTCAGCTCGCTCGCCGCGACGACGGTCGTGCCGACTGCTGCGGCGAGCACCGACGTCGAGGCGAATGGTGAGCTCTACGACGACGAGGCCGGCCGACGACGACGCGGCCCCGTCATCTTGCTGATCCTGCTCCTGCTGGCCGGACTCGCGGCCCTTGGCTACGCCGGGTCGTTGCTCCTGCAGACCAAGTCGTTCGAGGTTCCGGTGCTTGCCGGGGTTCCCGAAGACGAGGCGCTGAACCAGATCGCCGGAAACGGCTGGGAGATCGACACCCTCCGGGAGCGCAGCGACTCCTTCCCCGAGCTGGACACGGTCATCCGCACCATCCCCGGTCCCGGTGTGGAATTGGACGAGGGCGAACCGTTCACACTCGTGCTCAGCGACGGGCCCGAATTTCGCGAGCTCCCCGAGCTGGAGGGTCTTCCGTTCGATGCGGCGGTCGCTCAGTTGGCCGGGCTCGGCCTGAACGGGGTCGAGGCCCCCGAGCGGTTGTTCTCCGAGACGGTCGCGGTCGAATCGGTCATCGCGTGGCAGGTCCAGGGCGACGCCGATGGCACCATGCAGGCGGGCGCGCAGATCCTGCCCGGCGAGACGATCGTGATGACGCTGTCGAAGGGCCCCGAACCGCGGACCGTCCCGGATCTCTCCGGTCAGACGGTCGATGCGGCGACTGCCACGCTCGGCGAACTCCAACTCGTGCTCGCACGCGGTGACGACGTGTTCAACGACACCGTCCCGATCGGTCAGATCGTGTCGCAGAACCCGGCGGTGGGCGCGTCGCTCGATCGCGACGGCACGGTCACCGTCCAGGTGTCGAAGGGTCCGGACGAGGTGCCGTTCCCCGACCTGGCCGGGCTGACTTTCAGCGATGCTCAGACGCTGTTGATCGAGACCGGCTATGTCGTCGGCAGCCTGCTCGGGACGACCGACGGTACGTTCGTCGAGGCGACGATCGAGGGCGTCGATGTGCTCCCCGGTGATCTGCACCGGCGCGGGACAGCGGTCGACCTGATCTTCCTCTAGCCCCTCCGGACCAGATTGCGAGCCCCCGATGCGGGCTGGCTACGGTGCACGCATGACCTCGTTGGACGGCCGCGTCGCCATCATCACGGGCGCAGGCCGCGGTCTCGGCCGTGAGCACGCGCTGTTCTTCGCCGGCGAGGGTGCGCGTGTCGTCGTCAACGATCACGGTGGCTCGAACGACGGCTCGGCATCGGGGGAGTCGCCGGCCGACGACGTCGTCAGCGAAATCCGCGACGCGGGTGGCGAGGCGGTCCCGAACACCGACGATGTCGCGGACTGGGCAGGAGCAGAGCGGCTCGTCCAGACGGCGATCGACGCTTACGGCGATCTCGACGTGGTGGTCAACAACGCGGGCATTCTGCGCGACCGGACGATCGTGAACATGACCGAGGCGGAGTGGGACGACGTCATCGCCGTCCACCTGAAGGGCCACTTCGCGCCGACCCGGCATGCGGCCGCGTACTGGCGCGGCGAGCACAAGGCTGGCCGCACGAAGCGTCGCAACCTCGTGCACACGTCGAGCACCTCGGGACTCTTCGCAAATCCCGGCCAGGCCAACTACGGCGCTGCGAAGTCCGGGATCGCAACCTTCAGTCAGATTGCGGCGAAGGAACTGTCTCGCTACGACGTGGTGAGCAACTGCATCGCTCCGGGCGCACGCACGAGGCTCACGCTTGCAACCCCGGGACTCGAGGACATCATGGCTCCCGCGGCATCCGGGTTCGACGAGTGGGATCCGGCCAACATTTCGCCGCTCGTCGCTTTCTTGAGTACCGCCGACTGCTCACTGACCGGCGAAATGTTCCTCGTGCAGGGTGGCGTCGTCAAGCGACTCGACGGGTGGTCGATCCGCGACACGATCGAGCAGAGAGAGAAGTGGACCGTCGACGGGCTCGCCCAAGCGTTCGCCGCTACTCGGTGATGTCCTTGATCTCCTGAGCGATCTTCTCGGTGAAGTCGTTCGACGGCAGCGACGTCTGCATGGCCATCAACTTCATCATGTCGCCCTGCACCTTGATCTTGCCGTTCATGAACGACTGCATCGCCACGGCCGGATCCTGATCGACGAACAGCGCCTTGGCCGTCTCGTAGTCGGTCGTGACCGTCACGTCGGCGTCCTCGAGCAGCCCGAGTTCCATGACGACTCGACCGGTGGTCGTGTCGAGGTGGCTGTTCACCTCGTCGTCGCCGAAGGGAACGTCGGTGACCACCTGGTTGATCCGGAGATCGGCCTCGACCTCGGGCACCTGATCGGCGTACTTCGAGCGGATGGCGCGAGCGGCGTCCATCCATGCTTCTGACAGGAAGGGGTGAGCCATAGTGGCGTCGACTGTACTTCCCGCGCCCATGGGTCGGCACGGCCGTGCGTTGTCGTCTCGCGGCATGGCGAAGCGCGACCGAGACGAATCTCGAAGGCTGCGGTTCACGATCTGAGCGATAAGACTTGCGCCGTGACAGCTGACGAACACTTCGAGGCGAACCGGCGGAACTGGGACGAGCGGTCGCACCTGCATGCTCCGTCGATTGGATACGACATCCGGCGGCTGGTCAGCGGTGCCGACGAGCTCAGCGACGTCGTCGCATTCGACCGCCAGTATCTCGGTGACCTGACGGGACTGCGGGTCGTCCATCTCCAGTGCCACATCGGAACCGACACGTTGTCGCTCGCCCGTCTCGGCGCCGATGTGGTCGGTCTCGACCAGTCGGGCGAGTCGCTCGGCTACGCCCGAAGCCTGTTCGAGGAAACCGGCACCGATGGCTCGTTCGTCGAGGGCAACGTGTACGACGCTCCGGCGCTCCTCGGCACCCGCTTCGACCTGGTCTACACCGGAGTCGGGGCACTCAACTGGTTGCCGTCGATCGACCGGTGGGCTGCGGTGATCGCCAGCCTGCTCGAACCCGGCGGACGGTTGTACATCCGTGAGGGTCACCCGATGCTGGGGGCGCTGGACGACGACGCGTCGACCGGCCTGCGGGTCACCTACCCGTACTTCGAGACGGAGCAACCGCTGGTGTTCGACGAGGAGACAACCTATGTCGACACCGATGGGACCATCTCGAACACCCGCACGTACGAATGGAACCATGGTCTCGGCGAGATCTTCACGGCGCTGACCGGCCATGGTCTCACCGTCACGCTGTTGCGCGAGCACCGAGGGCTCGAATGGAAGATGTTCGACCACATGGTCGAAGACCAGCGCCAGTGGAAGCTGCCGCCCGAGCAGCGTGATCTCGTTCCGATGATGTACTCGCTGATGGCGGTCAAGTCGGGTTCCGGGGCCGTTGGGTGAGCGGTCACGTGTCGAGATCGACGATCCGCGTCGACGTGGTCACCGAATCGAGGAAGTCCCGGTCGATGTCGAAGCCCATCCCGGGTGTGGTCGGCACGGTCACGTGTCCGTCGATGACGGTGATCGGGTCGGTGACGATGTCCTGCGCGTAGAAACGCGTCGACGCACTGATGTCGCCGGGGAGGGTGAACCCCGGCAGGGCGGCGAGCGCCGCGTTGGCCGCCCGGCCGATCCCCGTTTCGAGCATTCCGCCGCACCACACCGGCACCCCGCGGGAGCGGCACAGGTCGTGGATCCGAATCGCTTCCAGGTAGCCGCCGACCCTGCCGGGCTTGATGTTCGCGATCTCGCAGGCGCCGAGTTCGATCGCGTCGGCGGTTCCTGCAGCTGACACCAACGACTCATCGAGACAGATCGGGGTCTCGACCTCGTCGGCGAGTCGGGCGTGGCCGATGATGTCCTCCTCCGGGAGTGGTTGTTCGATCAGCAGCAGGTCGAAGTCGTCGAGGCGCGCCAAGTGTTGACCGTCGGTGCGTCGGTAGGCGGTGTTCGCGTCGACCTGGAGCGGCACGTCGGGTCCGATGAGCTGGCGGACGGCTGCGACATGATCGATGTCGGAGCCGGGCTCGATCTTCAGCTTGATCCGAACGTAGCCGTCGTCGAGGTAGCCCTGCACGGTGCTGAGCAGGTCGTCGACCGAATCGTGGATCCCGACGCTCACCCCGCTCGGGATCCGGCTCGGCTTCCCGTCGGCATCGGTGGCGGTGCCGAGCAGATCGGCGAAGGACGCCCCTGCGGCACGGAGCTGGGCGTCGAGCACCGCTGCCTCGATCGCCCCCTTCGCCATCGGGTGACCGTGGACCGGTTCGAGCACGCGGGCGACGTCGCCCGCGTCGATCCCCGCGGCCGCCGTGGCTGCGAGACGCGGGAGAAGATGGTGCACCATGACGTGCTGCGCGCCGTCGACGTACTCCGCTGAGTAGGTCGGGTCGGCGAGTGCGACGCACTCGCCCCACCCGTCGACGCGCGTCCCGTCGGCGTCGGCCTCGATGTGCACGATCAGGATGTCCCGGTTGGTCTCGACCCCGAAGCTGGTGCGGAACGGCGTGACGAGCGGCATCGCGATGCGTCGGAGCTCGACTCGTGCGACGCGTACGGGTGGTGTGGCTGTAGCGCTCACGACGTTGCCTCGACGACGTATTCGCCCTGTTCGGTGAATCCGACGATTCGTTCGCCGCGTTCGAGCGCTCCCTGCAGCGCCGAGCGGGTCTCACTCCGCCAGCGGCCGACCGCCGCCGGATCGGTCCGGCGGAGCGTCACGACGTCATCGGGCGTCGGCACGAGTGTCCGTGCTCCGGCGACGGGGTGCCGATCACCGCGTTCGTCACCGCTGACGACGGGCCAGGCCATCAGCAGGCGATCGGATTCGTCGCCAGCGTTGATCGCATCGGTCATCGTCCCGTAGAACGAGGGCAGGTACTCGTGGACCTCGGCGCCGAGGATCTCGATGTTGAACCAGGCGTTGCGGCGCACGAGCGGGTCGAAGGTCCACACGATCCATTCGATGTCGTGCGCTTCAGCCCACCTGCGCTGATGCATCTTCATGGCCCGTCCCAGTCCGGACCTCCGGGCGCCCGGGAGGAGGCCGGTGATATGGCTGTGGAGCGCTGGCCGACCCTGGTGGCGAGCGAGAATGCCCACCGACGCGCCGAGCATCCGTTCGCCGTCGCCGCGGGTCTCGTACGCGGCGCTCACGTATCCCCCCGAGTGCGACACGGCCATCAGGATTTCGATCGTGACGAGCTGGGTCACCGACCCCCACACCTGTTGGAAGACCTTGCCCAACTCGACCATCTCGTTGGCGGAGTGGAGCGTGCGGATCTCGATGTTGTCGAGCGCATTGTGTGCTCCTGCGTCGGTGGGCGGATCGTCTGCGCCGTTGATGTCGATCGTGCTCATGTCAGCTCGCGAGTCTCGTTCGTATCACGCGCAACACGGTAGGCGGCGCGTACCGCCAGCGCCTCGCGAATCTCGGGGCCGACGTCGTCCCGCCGCCCGAACTCGTTGACGCCACGGAGGCGATTCGAGATCGCCCAGGCCACTACGAGCGTCGCGAGTACTGCCCCGCCGGCGGCAAGATCTTCGCCGACGGTCCAATTCAGGAGATCGAGCGCGTCGAGGCCGAGCAGGAGGTACGCCACGACCAACAGGGGAGCGCCCGAGTCCAGGCGTCGAGAATCGATCCTTCGGTCGAGCGCCCGACGAAGTGGGGGAGACCGCGCAACACGAACCAGCGCTCGATTCGTCCAGCACGGCTGCGACCTCGACATCGTCTGATGCTGGAGCGGTGCTGCCGTCCACGACTGCAATGTACGCTCGTGTCGCGCGCCACTTGACGGATCGTTCAAGGAGTGGGAGCTGGCTCGCAGATCAGATAGGCAGTGCGCATGGGACGAATCCTGGTCACCGAAGAGATCGCCGAAGGTGGGCTCGATCGCCTGCGTGATGCCGGCCATGAGGTCGATGTTCGGCTCGGGCTCGCTCCCGAGGAACTGCTCGAGGTGATCCCAGGCGCATCTGCGCTGATCATCCGCTCGGCGACACAGGTCACCGCCGAGGTGCTCTCGGCGGGCGCCGACCTGATGGCGGTCGGGCGGGCCGGTATCGGCCTCGACAACGTCGACGTCACGGCGGCCACCGCTCAGGGGGTGATGGTTGTCAACGCGCCACAGTCGAACATCGTGTCGGCAGCCGAGCACACGATGGCGCTGCTGCTCGCGTCCGCACGCAACGTCCCGCAGGCTCATGCCGCGCTCGTGGACGGCCGCTGGGAACGCAGCAAGTGGGAGGGCGTCGAGCTCGTCGACAAGACCCTCGGCGTCGTCGGCCTCGGCCGGATCGGCAAGCTCGTCGCCGATCGCGCGAAAGGGTTCGGCATGCGCCTGGTCGCGTACGACCCGTTCGTCTCGGAGGACCGCGCTCGCCAGATGGGTGTGGAATTGCTCGACCTCGATCAAGTGGTGGCCGAGTCCGACTTCCTCACCGTTCACCTGCCCAAGACACCCGAGACGTTGGGGCTGATCAATCGTGATCTGTTGGTCAAGGCGAAGCCGTCGCTGCGCATCGTCAACGTGGCTCGTGGCGGCATCGTGAACGAGCAGGATCTCGCCGACTGTTTGAACGACGGCATCATCGCCGGCGCAGCACTCGACGTGTTCTCGACCGAGCCGATGACCGAGTCGCCGCTCTTCTCGATTCCGTCGGTGGTCGTCACACCTCACCTCGGTGCAAGCACGCGTGAGGCGCAGGACAAGGCCGGCGACACGATTGCAGCGATGGTCGAGTTGGCGCTCGCCGGCGACTTCGTGCCCTTCGCCGTCAACGTCAACGCGGCAGAGGCGAACGAGACGATCCGTCCGTTCCTGCCGTTGGCCGAGCGGCTGGGCAGCCTTTTCGAATCGCTGGTGGGCGCCACGCCCGAGGTTCTCGAGGTGAGTGTCGAAGGTGAGATCGCCGGCTACGACACCCGCATCCTCGAACTCGCGGTGCTCAAGGGGTTCTTCGGGTCGATCACCGAGGATCCGGTCACCTACGTCAACGCGCCGCAACTCGCAAAGGATCATGGGCTCGAAGTCCGCGAGGTCATCTGTGCCACGTCGGCCGACTACGTCAACCTGCTCACCGTGAGCGGTGGCGGCCACAAGATCAGCGGCACCCTTTCGGGTCCGAAGGCCGACCAGCGGGTGACCAACATCGACGGGGTTCCCTTCGACGTTCCACCGGTGGACAACATGGTGATCATCACCAACGATGATCGTCCGGGCGTGATTGGCACCGTCGGCACGCTCCTCGGTCAAGCAGAGGTGAACATCGCCGACATGGACGTCAGCCGGACCGACGACGACAAGGCCGTGATGCTGATCGCACCGACGAAGCCGGTGCCGGCCGCAGTCCTCGACGATCTCCGCGCCGCCCCCGGCATCGTCAGCGTCCACACCCTCTCCGCCTGACCGTCACGTAACGGGTCAGACCCATCACGTGACGCGTCACGTAACGGGTCAGACCCGTCATGTGACGCGGGTCAGCAGGGGAGTGACCGTGCGGTGCGGACGGCCTCGGCCCGCGCTGCTGCGGCGAAGTCGTCGCCGTCGCTCGCGTAGAGGATCGCCCGCGACGAGTTGACGATCAACCCTCGGCCGTCTGGTCCGGCTCCGTGTTCCATCACCGTCGCGGCATCGCCGCCCTGTGCGCCGACGCCGGGGACGAGCAGCGGCAGGTCGCCGACGATCGAGCGGACCTCGGCCAACTCGGTGGGATAGGTCGCGCCGACGACGAGGCCACACTCACCGAGGCTCGACCACTCGTTTGCCACCCGCTCGGCCACGTGCACATACAGCGGCCGACCTTCGCTGATCAGCGACTGGAAGTCGTCACCACCGGGGTTGCTGGTCCGGCAGAGCAGGATGACGCCACCGTCGCCGGGATGGTCGAAGAACGGCTCGACCGAGTCGGTCCCCATGTAGGGGTTGACCGTGACCGCGTGTGCCCCGTAGCGGTCGTACGCCTCGCGGGCGTAGTGCGTCGCAGTCGACCCGATGTCGCCACGCTTCGCATCGAGGATCAGGGTGACGGCTGGGTAAGACGAGCGGATGTAGCCGCAGATGTTTTCCAGCGCGTCCTCGTCACCCTGGCTCGCGAAGTACGCGATCTGCGGCTTGAACGCGCACGCCACGTCGGCGGTTGCGTCGATGATCTCCCGGCAGAACCGCTCGGTCGCGTCGGGCGCTTGCGCGATGGCGGCGGGGTAGCGCGTCGGGTCAGGGTCGAGCCCCACGCAGAGCATCGAGCCCGCCGCCGACCACGATCGTTCGAGCTGCGCATGGAATCCCACGGCGCTGCAACCTAGCGGTGCTATTCGACGCTGATCGCGGCGGTCGGACACATGTCGGCCGCCTCGCGCACCTTCTCGTGCAGTTCTTCGCCGGGCTCCTCCTGCAGGATGTAGAGGTAGCCGTCGCTGCGAACCTCGAAGACCTCCGGGCAGACCTGCATGCACGCACCGGTGGATGCGCAAACGTCGAAATCAACCGTGACCTTCATGGTGGAACCTCCATCTCGCTGCAGAACTGTCGATCAGTTCTTGGCTTGACGGTAGCCGTCGGCGAGTGCCGCCTCGGCACTCTGGTAGCAGCGCTCCGCCTTCGTGCGGTCGTAGAACCGTCCACCGGGGACATGGAAGATGCCCGAGTTGTCGTTCGCCTTGATCGGATGCGAGACCGGGCACGATCCGTCGTCGTCGGGTCCGACCCAGCCGCCGACGTCACCGTCGCTGGAACGCGCCTCGGGGGCGTCGACCAGTGCGTTCACGAACGAGGCGGCTGCGTTCGACGATGAGTCAGCGGTGCTGTTGCTCATGCCGCGGCCGCTCGTGGCGGCCACTGGCGGCGTGGGCGCCGGCTCGGGTCTCGGCAACAGCGGCCACTCGGGGGGGCCGGCGGGCTCGACGACGTTGCGGTCGCGCCAATAGGAGTACGCGATACCGCCCACGGCACCGATCAACAGCAACCAGAGCGAACGCCGGACCATCACCAGGAGCCATCCCATCCTGGCGACAGTAGCCGCGCCGGGGGCGTTACTTGGTGTGACGCTCGAACGCAGCGAGCACTGCGCGCAGGCTCGCCGTCGTGATGTTCGGGCTCTGTCCGACACCCCAGCGAATGTCGCCGTTCGCACGCACCGTTTCGACGTAGGCCACGGCCATGGTGTCGGCTCCCTGCCCGATTGCGTGCTCGGCGTAGTCGAGCACGTCGAACTCGTTGCCGACCCGATCCCCGAACTCGCGGAGCAGCGCGGCGACGAATGCTTCGACCGGCCCGTCGCCTTCGCCACGGATCGAGGTCGCCTGGCCCTTCACGTCGACCTGCGCCTGGATCACCGTGCGGCCGTCGTCGTCGGCAGCGCTCGTGTTCAGTTCGTGGGAGCGCAACCGGAACGATGGCTCCTCGGGCAGGTATTCGCTGCGGAACTGGTCCCACATGACAACCGGGCTGATCTCGGTTCCGGAGTCCTCCGTGATGTGTTGAATCGTCTTGGAGAATTCGATCTGGAGGCGCCGCGGGAGATCGAAACCGTGTTCGGTCTTCATCACGTAGGCCACGCCACCCTTGCCCGACTGGCTGTTGACCCGGATGACAGCCTCATACGACCGTCCGACGTGCTTCGGGTCGATCGGCAGGTACGGCACGGCGAACGCGTCGTACTCGCCGGTGTCGGGGTGTCGACGTTTGTCGAGGGCATCCAACCCCTTCTTGATCGCGTCCTGGTGGCTGCCGGAGAACGCTGTGTAGACGAGATCGCCGACATAAGGATGGCGGGGTGAGACCGGCAGCCGGTTGCAGTATTCGGCCACGCGGCGCAGCTTGTCGATGTCGGTGATGTCGAGTTCAGGGTCGACCCCGTTCATGAACAAGTTCATCGCGAGGTTGACCACGTCGACGTTTCCGGTGCGTTCGCCGTTGCCGAACAGCGTGCCCTCGACCCGGTCGGCGCCGGCCATCACACCGAACTCGGCGGCGGCGACCGCACACCCCCGGTCGTTGTGCGGATGCAACGAGACGATGACGCGTTCGCGGTCCTTGATCGTGCGACCGAACCATTCGATCACGTCGCCGTACACGTTGGGCGAGTAGCACTCGACCGTCGCCGGCAGATTGAGAATGAGCGGATCCTGGACGCTCGGCTCGATGACGTCCATCACCGCTTCGCACACCTCGATGGTGTATTCGGGCTCAGTGAGCGTGAAGCTCTCCGGGCTGTACTCGTAGCGGATCTCAGTGGAGGAGCCGTCGGGTCGTTGCGGGAGCCGCGCCTCGGCCGCCTTGCACAGGGTCGCCCCCTGCACTGCCACGTCCTTGATTCCGGCCTTGTCGAGGTTGAACACGACCTCACGCTGCAGCGGGTTGGTCGAGTTGTAGAAGTGGACGATCGCGCGCGGTGCCCCCGCGAGGCCCTCGTAGGTGCGCTCGATCAGTTCCTCGCGGCACTGGACGAGGACCTGGATCCAGACGTCGTCGGGGATCAGATCTTCCTCGATCAGTTGCCGCAGGAAGTCGAAGTCGGGCTGACTCGCGGACGGGAAGCCGACCTCGATCTCCTTGAAGCCCATCGCGACGAGTTCGGTGAACATGCGCATCTTGCGCGTCGGATCCATGGGATCGATCAGCGCCTGGTTGCCGTCGCGCAGGTCGACGGAGCACCACTTCGGCGCGATGTCGATCACCTTGTTCGGCCAGGTGCGGTCCTCGAGGACGATCGGCACGAACGGTGTGTACTTGTCGAAGGGCATCTTGGCCGGGGTACTTGGTTGGGGTGGCATGGGGTTCTCCGTGTCGATGAAGCGAGTCGCTGAGGCGAATGGTTGGGGCGGGCCGAAAAAAGAAAGAACCCCCGGCCCGGTGGGCGGGGGGTCAGGGCGAACGCGATGATGCGGCGTCCGCCCTACGTAAGCAGCAGGAGGGAGCTCGAAGAAGTACGCATCGGAGCCAACGATAGCAGAACCGACCGGTTCAGGCCACAGGGGAACCCCAATGGCACGGGCGCTGCCGGTACGCTTGCTGCAACATGACATCACAACAATCTCGGCGGGGCGCTCCCCGCCGTCGGCGTACGCGACCTTCGGAGCCCCACGATCGCGACCACGTGAACACGTCGAATCTCACGTCCATCACTGCGCTGCCTCCCGTCGAGGCCCCGACCGGATTCTTCGACCTGGGCGTTCCTGTCCGCATCGACGATGGCCTCGCCGCTTGTGGCTTCGCTCAGCCGTTCAACATCCAGACCGAGGCGATCCCGGTGGCGATGACCGGGAAGGACGTCTGCGGTCGGGCCAAGACCGGCTCGGGCAAGACCCTCGCCTTCGGCATCCCGATGCTCGCTCGCATCACCGACAAGGCCGCTCCGATGAAGCCACTCGGCCTCGTGCTCGTGCCGACCCGTGAACTCGCAGTGCAGGTCGCCGAAGTCCTCCAGCCCGTGGCGGACCACGCCGGCATGAAGGTCATCCCGGTCTACGGCGGCGCCTCGCGTCACCACCAGGTCGAGGAGATGGCGGGAGGTGTCGAGATCGTGGTGGCCACGCCGCTGCGCCTGATCGATCTGATCAAGTCCGACGAGATCAACCTCGACGACATCCAGATCGTCACGCTCGACGAAGCCGACCGCATGGCCGACGACGGGTTCACCCCGCAGGTCGAGTGG
>Ga0316197_10000440_pt1 | contig 28855 bp, 27 predicted proteins | sample OudBiesiAoxic_MG_FD_204939 | JGI IMG/M metagenome (GOLD analysis project Ga0316197, IMG submission 204939) | Coastal sediment microbial communities from Oude Bieten Haven, Netherlands - site A oxic | ecosystem: Environmental > Aquatic > Marine > Coastal > Sediment | place: Netherlands... | reverse complement strand
CTCGCGTCACCATTTCCATCGCCAGAGGGTAGCATTTGATGAAATCGGAATTCGGAATTCGGAATTCGGAATTTCAACCCACCCGCGTTTTGGGTTGCGAGGCCAGGGCGCGTCCCTCGGAGGTGCCTGGCATCCTCTCCGAAGGCCGAACAGCCGAATAGCCGTTCTGCCGAATATCCGTCAAGCTCGTCAGACCCTAGATCAGAACGCGATTCGAATCGGTTCCACGACAAAGCACAGAATGAAAATTACGATCGCTGCACAACCGACTATCTGGCGGCGTCGGTCGAGGGGATTGTCTTCGTCCCACAGCCGAGGGTGTTGCGGTTTCATGACGAGGGCGATGACAACCCAAAGCCACCAACCGGGCCAGATGAAACCGAGGCCTGCAAGCACACCGAGGAGCGGCCACACAAGTCGCTGGTGCCAGCGACCGAAAAGGGCGTAGCCGATATGGCCGCCGTCAAGCTGGGCGAATGGCAGGAGGTTCAGGAGCGTGACCAGGACCCCGAACCAGGCGGCGACACCGGTCGGGTGGAGCCACAGGGTCATCTCGTCACCGAGTCCCGGCCTGATCAGGGTTTCGAGGAGTCGATAAATGAGGGGTTCCCCGAACTCGAGATAGGTGCCCTCGACTACCGATTCCCCGACCTCGGAAGCCATGATCCCGTAGGCGAGAAATGGGATCAGCGCGATGAAACCGGCGATCGGGCCAGCGGCGCCGACGTCGAGAAGCTGTCGCTTGTTCTGGATCGGATCCCTGATCCGAATCACCGCACCGAGGGTTCCGATGCCGAGTACCGGAACCGGAAAAGGAATGAAAAAAGGTGGAGTGGCAGTCAGTCCATGCCGTCGAGCAGCGATGTAGTGGCCGAGCTCGTGGCACCAGAGAATCGTCAGCAGCGGAACCGAGAACTTGAGGCCGGCGAAATAGACTCGTTGATCTGTCAAAAGCTCGATGAGTCCGAGCCGAGCCATCTCCGCGGGAAGGCCGCCCCACACCAGACCGCCAACCATCGTCGTGCTGGCGAAGGTGGCCAGGAACAACGTGATGTGGAGCCACCACCGCGGACGATATGTATCGTGCGGCAAAACGAAGGCCCCGGCGGGTTGACCGTCGGGGCCGGGATTTTCGTCAAAATCGGCTGGGCGCACGCTCAGCTCATGTCGCGCAACGCCTTGCCCGGTTTAAACCGGATCGTCTTTCCGGGGGGGATCTCGACCTCACGGCCGGTCTTGGGATTGCGTCCGATACCGCGCTTACGGTCCTTGACCTGAAAAACGCCGAACCCGCGCAACTCGATGCGATCACCGCGCAAGAGAGCTCTCTTCATTCCGTTGAAGAGGGCGTTCACCGCCTCGGTCGCTTTAGGTTTCGGAAGATCGGTGGCCTGCATGACGCGCTCGACCAGATCCGACTTGATCATCCACTCCTCCTTCCCCGGACGCGGGGAATTGAGAAGTTACCGGGAAGCTCAATCGTTGTCAAGGGTTAGCACGAATATCCGCCGGTTCTTAAGCTAGAAATGCGAGTTGGGCATTCGACAAAAAACTCCCGCGACGGTCGCGGGAGTTGATTCTGTTCGATTTCTTCGGCTAAAACGGCACATCGTCGGCGTCATCGGGGAATCCCTTGGCAACAGTGCCGTAGTCCTCACCAGGCGCTCCGCCGCCGGATGACTTCGATCCGAGCATTTCCATCTGCTCCATGTGGATCTCAGTGAACCACTTCTTCTGGCCGTCCTGCTCGTAGGTCCGAGTGCGGATCTGCCCCTCGATGTACAGTTGTTTGCCCTTGGTGACGTATCGATCGCAGATCTCTGCCAGCTTGCCCCAGGCAACGATATTGTGCCATTCGGTGCGGGGGTTGCCGTTTTCGTCTTTGAATCGCCGGTCGGTTGTGGCGAGTGAGAACTTGGCGAGGTTCTGGCCGCCCTGGGTGGCTCGGAACTCCACATCGCGACCCACATTTCCTACCAAAATTACCTTGTTGATACCCATGATTCTCTACTCCCTGCGTGGATGGGACAACGGGAGCTTAGCACAGCGCCGTGCGCTGCGCGAAGCCCCCGAATTCTGAACTTTGAATTCTCAATTTTGAATTCCATCCACCCACCCGCAGCGTCAATGAGGAGAGGGATGGCAATCCCGAACTCCAAATTCCGAATTCGACGGCTTCTTCTGTTTGTTAGAGCTTCGCCCGGTGCCTTGGGTTCGTCACTCCTGCGCCATCTCGATGTGCCGTCGGCGGTGGTACCGTGAAGTTGTGAGTCAAGAAAGGCGTGTCGTTCACCACGCATCCCGGATGGCGGTGGTGACCCTGGCCTGCAGGATCACAGGCTATCTGCGGGACAAAACGCTGTTCTCGGTCATGGGTGCGGGCCACCTCTACGACATGTACCGCACCGCCAATCGCATCCCCAACGCATTTCGCGGCCTCTTCGCCGAGGGCACCCTTCACGCCGCATCTGTTCCTACCCTCGCACGATTAACAGGGAAGGACGGCAATCGCAGAGAGGCGGTTGAGCTGTTTCGCGGCCTGTTGGCCGTGATGTTGCTCGTTGTGGGGTTGGTTGTGGCGGTTGGGATCCTCGCGTCTCCATGGCTGGTCCGGCTCTATGCAGAGGGTTTCTCGGCGACACCTGGAAAGCTCGAAACCACGGTGTTGATGAATCGAATCATGTTCCCGTACCTGCTCCTGATTTCACTCGCAGCCCTCCTCCAGGCAGTTCTCAACAGCCACGAAAAGTTCCTTCTCGCCGCCTCCACGCCGATGTTTTACAACCTGACCATCGCTGGCACTGCGTGGTGGGTTTTGCCACGGGTTGCCAACCCCGCACCGGTGCTGTCGGCGGCGGTCCTGGTCGGCGGCCTGCTGCAGTTTGTGGTCCAGGCGCCTGCTGTGCGACGCCTTGGTTTTTCTCTTCGACCGTTGTGGAACGGCTTTGCAAACCCACAGGTCAAAGAGGTCCTTCTGTTGATGTTGCCTGGAATTCCGGTTCTCGGCATCAACCAGATCAACCAGCTCGTCTCGAATCGATTTGCATCCTTCATCGACTCCGGCGTGAGCTACACCTACGGGGCCTATCGAGTAACCGAACTCGTTTTCGGCGCAGTCGTGGTGCAGCTGACAACCGTGCTCCTACCCCTGCTTTCAAGGCAGCTGCGGGAGGACCCGGAGCATGCACCGAGGACACTTGTCGGAACCATCACCCTGGTCTCGTACGTGACCCTTCCGGCGGCTGTGGTCATGGCGGTCCTCTCTCGCCCCGTGATCGGCTTGCTCTTCGGGGGCGGGCGCTTCGATTCCGTCGATGTGACGGTCACCGCGGCGACTCTGGCCGCCTACGCCTTTTCTCTGGTCGGCACCGGCCATGTCAAGGTCATGGCGACCGCATTTTTCGCACAGAAGAACACCCGTACACCGATGTGGGGAAGTCTCGTCGCCCTGATCATCTTCACGGCTACTTGTGCGTTCCTTGTCGGCCCGTGGGGCACCGTTGGCCTGGGTTGGGCAAATACAATTGCCATGGCCTGCTTCGCGACCTTCCTCACTGTGCTCTACGCGCTGCGCTACGGTTTTCGGGATGCCGGCGTGGCGGGTGCGTTGATTGCCGTCGGGCGGCAGCTCCTCGGAGGAACGGTGATGGCGGCTGGATTATTTTTTGCGAGACCGTTGCTCGCCTCGATCGAATACACCTCGTGGGATGGTGCGCTTCGGCTCGCTTTCGTCCTGGTGCCGGCTGGCGCCCTGTATGTCGGTCTGGTGACGCTGCTCGGAGGGCGCGAGTTGAGCTTGCTGCTGTCGAGCTTTAGAGGCGGAGCGAAGCGATGAAGATGGTGATCCAAAGGGTTTCGCGCGCCGAGGTGCGGGTCAAGGGAGAGGCCGTCGGGCGTATCGGTGTCGGTCTCGCGGTGCTGGTCGGGTTGGAGCGCGGCGATGGTGAGCAGCAGATCGAACGGGCGGCGCGGCGGTTGGCAACCCTACGAATTTTTTCGGATGACGAGGGGCGCATGAATCGCGGTCTCGACGAAGTGGGTGGCGCGGTGCTCGCGGTCTCGCAGTTCACTCTCGCTGGGTCGATCCGCAGAGGCCGCCGTCCGAGCTTTGACCGCGCATTACCGGGAGATCCGGCAGAGTCGCTCTTCAATCATTTTCTCGAGCTTTTGCGCGCTGAGGGGGTGACGGTGGAAGCCGGGGTCTTCGGCGCCCTGATGGACGTTGAGCTGGTCAATGACGGACCCGTCACGCTCATCTGGGAAGACGCCCCACAAGAGGGATGAGAAGTGAGGAGCGCCACCCGCTTCGGCGAGTCAGGTGCCACTCTTCGCATTGTCATTGTTGCCCTGCCGTCCGGAGAGCGCCAGTGACAATGCGAAGGGTGGCACCGGTGGCGTCGAAGCGAGACACTCCATGAACATTGCGGGCTAGAGTGCGCTAGTCGAAATTCGAAATCTGGCTCAGTCGAGATTCGCTTCCTGCCAGGTGAGCCAGAAGTCCTTTGCCTCTTCGAGGTGCGTGAGCGCGGCCAGGAATTGATCATCGGCATCGAGCGCCGCTCGGTAGCCGTCGTCCAAACCCAGGGTGGCGTTCATGATTTCGACCTTGATACCCAAAGCGGCGTCCGACACGTCCTGCGGCGATTCTCTGAGTTCGATAACTTTGTCCTCAGACAAGATTTCCTGGTCCTCGATAAATGCCCAGAACTGCTCGAGTACCTGGTCATCGGCCTGGAAGGTCCGTGCCATCGCTGCCTGCTCCTCCTCGGGCACGTCCTTGAGCAGCTCGACCGCGTAGCGGAAAAAGGCGGAGTAGCCGTAGAGACGGGCGAGATTCGCCGAAAGCGTTCGCGCCTCCAGCTTGACGTCAGGCGTGATACCGCCACCGCCGAGCACTGTTCGGCCGGCGTCGGTCTCGTAGATCTTGTCGCCATTGGTACCGTTTTTGTGGGTTATGTAGTCGATGTAGGACTCATAGCCTCTTTGAATCGAGCGGCCCGACGGCGTGTAATAACGCGCGGTCGTCAGGGCGAGACCGGTATCCCGGACGGTAAAGACGGTCTGCACGAGGCCCTTCCCCCATGTCACTTCGCCCAGGACTAGACCTCGGTCGTGGTCCTGAATGGCGCCGGCAACGATCTCCGAGGCCGAGGCCGAGCCCTCATTGACGAGAGCGATGACGGGCCCTTTGAAGGGTTCATTTCGTCCAGGTGCGGTGAGAGTGGAGTGGCTGGATGGCGTCCTTCCGCGAGTCGTGACGATGAGGTTGTCTTTGGCCAGAAATACATCCGAAACCCCGATCGCCGCGTCCAATGATCCGCCGGGGTTGTTGCGAAGATCCATAATCAGTTGTTGCATGCCTTCGGCCTCAAGGCGATCAACGGCCTCGCGAATCTCACGTTCGCTCGACGAGCTGAACTCCGAGAGTCGGATATATCCGACTGTCGGCCGGACCATAAACGCGTATCTGACCGTGTTTTGCGGGATACGGGTTCTTGTGATTTCTACTGTGAACTCTTCTTTGAGCCCGGGCCGGGCAATTGTCAGCTGAACCGATGTTCCCTCGGGTCCGCGCACGAGATCGACGACATTATCAAGGTTGAAGTCCTCGGTTGATACATCACCGACAGCTGAAATGACGTCGCCGGCGCGCAGGCCGACTGCTGCGGCCGGAGTACCGGCCATCGGCGCAATGACAGTGATCTTGCCGTCACGTTGGGAGATGATGATTCCGACTCCGAAGAAAGACCCCTCCTGTCGCGATCGCATCCTATTGAAGGTGCGCGGGTCGAGGTAGTTGGAGTGCGGGTCGAGCACCTCGAGCATGCCGCTGATGCCGTCGTACACGATGTCCGCGGGATCCTCGTCGGTCGGCAGCCACTCGAGAAGAAGATTGACGACTCTCGAAGCGCGGAGCATCAATTCTGTTTCCTCCTCGGGCATCGAACGTTCCCCGAAGAGTGCGCCCGCGGTTGCTCCGGTCAGCAGGACAACGAGGGCGATGATTATCGGATTGAATCGGCTCTTGTTCTTTGTCATCGAACTCCCTATTGCGTGCTACCAACTGTTCGGCAGCCGCGTACACAAGTGTAACTCGTTTGGGCTTACGAAAACTCCGGGGAGGTGGTTTTCTGTGACAACGCTCCCCGAGAGGATGCCAGGCACGCCGATTCGCGGGGACCCGTTGCAGTTCACGGTTCGCACCTGCCCGAATCGGGATGCCAGGCACCTCCGGTGGACGGGCCATGTTGTCGGGGATCGGAATGCGGGCCTCAGGAGGTAATCCGAAATCCGAGATTGCCTTGGACAGGTCGGCGGGAATTCCGAATTCCGAATTCCGAATTCCTAATTCGAAACTGGGTATACTGGCGCGAGGAGGACCTGTGTTCGGAACTCTCGGCATGCCCGAACTGATCTTGATATTTGTGGTCGCGCTGCTGCTCTTCGGCCCGCGCAAGATGCCGCAGATCGGACGTTCTATTGGCCGCGCAATGGGCGAGTTCCGGCGTGCCTCGAACGAATTCAAGAGGACCATTGAAGACGAGGTTGCGTCGGACGAGATCCGCGACGTCGAGCAGGATCTCAAGGGAATCCGCGATATCGGCAAGGAGTTCAGGGACCTCAAGAAAACCGTCGAAAGTCCGATCGAGAGCACCGTCAAGAAGGCCCTCGACCTTCCGGCTGACGACGCGAGTCGTTCGTCGACGAAGGAGACGGGTGAGTCGTGAGCACCGAGCCCGAGGTAGTCGGTAACGGCGACGAGGGAAGCGACGAAGAGCTCCCGAGGATGACGCTGCTCGATCATCTCGACGAGCTGCGTCGCCGAATCCTGTACAGCATCATCGCGATCTTCGTCGCCTTTCTCGGAAGCTGGTACTTCGCTCCACAGATCTTCCACTGGCTCGAGAAACCATTCCTCGCCGCCGTTCCGGAGGGCGAGAAGCTCGCCTTCACCGATCTTCCGGGTCCCTTCATGCTGTACATCAAGGTAGCGCTGCTGACCGCTATCTTTGTCGCTTCGCCAATCCTGCTCATTCAACTCTGGCTGTTCTTGAGGCCAGGATTGTACAAACGAGAGCAGCGGCTCTTCGTACCGTTCGTCGTCTTCACCACTCTTTTCTTCGTTGCAGGCGGTTATTTCGGATACCTGGTCGCCTTTCCGATGGTCGTGAAGTTCCTCCTCGGTGTTGGCGAGGGCTTCAAGCAGGTCGTTACCATCAACGCGTACTTTTCGATGATGTCGAAGATTCTCCTTGGCCTCGGCTTGGTTTTCGAGATGCCGATGTTGATCTTCTTCCTTGCCCGAATGGGCATCGTCACGGCGGGCCAGCTGCTGCGCTGGTTCCGCTGGGCCGTTCTCCTGATATTTGTCGTCGCCGCGATCATCACTCCGACTCCCGACGTTGCCACCCAGACTGTTTTTGCGGTGCCGATGATCCTGCTTTATTTGCTCGGGGTAGGGGTGGCAGCGATCTTCGGCAAAAAGCGGGATGCCGACGAGTGATTTAGACCGCTGTTTGGGTCGCCTCTCGGGGAAACTGCGCCGTACCGCCCGCAGATGGCCTGTGCTGCCCGAGGGCGAGCATGTGATGATTGCGGTTTCGGGCGGGATCGACAGTCTTGCCATGGCCTACCTCGTCTGCGAGCACAACCGGCGCTTGAGATCACCCTTGAAAGTTACCGCGATCCACGTTTGTCTGGATGCCGACGGTCCCGCCAGAAGGCTCCCCGAATCCGCGGCACGCTGGCTGAGGGCACGAGAAATCGAGGTGATCGAGACCGCGGGCCGGTTGGATGGATCAGAAGAGCTGCCGCTCAGCTGTTTCGCCTGTGCTCGAGCCCGGCGGCGGACATTACTTGAGACCGCAGAGAGGCGGAGCGCCAGCCATGTCGCCCTCGGCCATCATGCCGACGATGTCGTGGAAACCTGGCTGTTGAGTCTGATGTATACGGGGAATGCGGAGAGTATCCCACCAGTCCGATCCTACTTCGATGGCGCAGTGACGATTGTCCGTCCGTTATACGAGCTGCAGCGACGTGAACTGGTCCGCCTTGGTCGGCTCGCAGACTTCCCGGAGGCCGTCGTACGTTGTCGGCGGGAAGACCAGGCGCGGCGTGAACGGATCCGAAAAATGCTCTCCGTCCTCGGTCGCGACCAGAACCTGGTGCGGCGCCAGCTCTATTGGGCAGCGGTAAGGCAGTATGAGGAGTCAGTGGAATGAGTGATTCCGGACTTGGACTAGGGCGCGGCCGCGGTCGCGAGTACACTCGCACCGAGCCATAAGGGGGTTGCAAATGGAGTCCTGGGAAACTGGTTGGGAGGTCGGGTTCCCGGCCGCAAACGCGGATGAGCTGCTGTTGGCCCTGGTTGTGAGGGATCTGGTTCACGGCGCCTCGTTTGACGTCGAAGCGGTAGAGGACGGGACCGAACTCGCTCTCGATTTTCTTGCCGGCGACGAGCTGCAAGACCAGACCTACCAATTGCTCCTCTCTGCCGAGATCGCAGGAACCGAAAATCGGGAGATGGTGCAGGCGTTCACCGAACAGATGCTCGAGGATCTGGTGTCCGAGGCCGAGCACCTGTTCGCTCAACGCGAGGATCTGGGTTCGCGTTCGAGCGCCGACCTCGTCTTCAAAAGCGTGCCTGAGGACCAAGAGCGATGGGACCTCGTAGCCCCCGACTGGTTGGCGCCGGATGGTGCTGAAGTGCCCTTTGGTTTTCGATCATTCGACGTGCAGAGTGGCGAGGTGTGGCCCGCCAATGAGGTCCTCGATGCCCACGGCAGAGTAGTTCTGGTGCCAGCCGGCGACGAGATCCTGGTCTTCGGCATTCCCGCTCCGGAGGGCTGGGGCGAAGAGGCGGGGGAAGACAACGGTCTGCCAATTCAACCGGAGGGTTGACAGGTTCCAATCAGGCGTGCGAAGCAGCGTCGACGACCGAGGTGCCACCCTTCGCATTGTTTGAAATGAGCGCCCTGCAGCCTATTCGGCTCGCTCGGGCAAACAATGCGAAGGGTGGCACCTGTGTCATCGAAGCGGCCAAGCGCACCTTTAGGTCGTCGACGCTGCAATGTCCGTCTCACTTGAGCCTGAACGTCGTAACCCCTTGTCCTCTCAGGAGAACATATGTATACTCCCCGACCCGGGAGCCGGTTTCATTTGGTTCTCGATCCCCCTTGGAGGCGAAGAAGATGGACCTCATCCGAGAAGTAACACAAGAATACCTGAAGAATGACATTCCCGATTTCCGTCCAGGCGACAACATCAAGGTCCATGTGCGCCTCAAGGAGGGTGAGAAGGAGCGTATCCAAGTCTTCGAGGGCCTGGTGATTTCACGCAAGCATGGTGGCGTCTCCGAATCGTTCACTGTGCGTAAGATCTCTTCCGGCATCGGAGTCGAGCGCTCCTTTCCCCTCCACACTCCATCGATCGCGAAGATCGAGGTCTCCCGCCGGGGCCGCGTTCGTCGCGCCAAGCTCTATTACATCCGGAATCTGCGCGGCAAGGCGGCCCGCATCAGGGAGCGCGTCCGCAGCCGCTGATCATTCTCGGATATGGCATCAGGAGTCGACGTCTTCGGTTCCAAAGATCGGCAGCTCCTGCTCGAATCAAAAACGATTATTGGAGTCGATGAGGTAGGCCGAGGTGCGCTTGCCGGGCCGGTGGTCGTCTGTGCCACAGCGTTCGAAGAAATCCCTGACGACGGTGAAGTTCGGGACTCGAAGCTTCTGAGCCACCGGCGGCGAGACTCGATCGCGGCTCGACTGCGCAGCAGTGGCGCACGGTGGGTGGTGTGCGAGGTCTGGCCCGAGTTGATCGATCGCATCAACATCCTCGAGGCCACTCGGCTTGCCATGGCGGCGGCTGCTCGGACGTTGATAGTCCCGCGATCGGTAGTCGTTACTGACTACGTCAATCCGGGCGATCTTGGATGCCGGATGCTGTCTCCCAAACGAGCCGATAGTGACTACTTCTGTGTCGCAGCTGCCTCGATCGTGGCAAAGGTCCATCGCGACCGGATCATGGTCGATCTCGGCCAGCAAGATCCGCGCTGGAAGTGGGAGCGGAACAAGGGATACGGCACCGTTGACCACCGCCGCGCCCTGCAAAACGTCGGCCCAGGCATCCTTCACCGCCGCAGTTTCGGGTGGTCGCCTGTGTTACCATAAAGCCTGAGATCAGGACACATCAGTCCGGTTTGTTCAGGAAGGTTGCGTCGTCAAAAACACCCATTGAACGGTCCGGGCCGGGGAGCTTGTCATAGATGGCGGTCAAACGGGACAAAATCCTCAGGGATGCCGAAAAGCTTGTCCAAAAGGGCAAGTTAGAGCAGGCGATCCGTGAGTACGAGAAGGTCCTCAAGAAATTTCCAGAAGACACGACCATCATCAACCGAGTCGGCGATCTGTATGGTCGGGTTGGCCAGCTCCAGAAAGCGATCGAGCTTTACGAGGCAATCGCCGACCACTTTACCCGCGACGGATTCACGACCAAGGCGATTGCGATCCTCAAGAAGATCCAGCGCCTCGACCCGCAGCGCCTCGACATCTTTGAACGACTTGCTGGACTTTACTTCGATCAGGGACTGATGATCGAGGCAAAACGGGAGTACCAGATCCTGGCCGACTGGTACGTCAAGAACGGGGAGCTGGAAAAGGCAATCGAGGCTCACGAGAAGCTCGTCGATCTCGATCCGTCGAACCACGTCTCTGCCCTGAGGCTCGCCGATCTCCTGCTTCGGCGCGGCGAGGCCACTTCTGCGCTCAAGGTCTACGAACGGCTGGGTCAGATGCTGCTTGACGCCGGCAAGCTTGATGAAGCTGAGCGACTGTATCGTCACGTCATTGATCAGGATCCACCGCAGGGCGATTTCCTGTTGCCAGTTTGCAATACATTCCTTGAAGCCGGGCGATCGTCGGTGGTGCTCGAATTCTTAGATTTTGGCGTCAAGCGATCTCCGGAGAATTCTGAGCTCAAAGTACTCCTGGTGCGTACCCACCTGGCGCATGGTGAATCCAAGGCTGCTCTGAACACCGCTCGCGAAATCCTCGAGACCGACCCCGACAACGCCGAGGTGCGGAGCCTCGTTGGCGGCGCGATGTTGACTTCCGGTGAAGTCGGCGATGCGCGTGAAATGCTGGTGCCCGCGGTGGCCGATCTCCTCGAGAGGGGCGAGCATAGGCAGGCCCAAGCCGCTCTCAAGGATCTCCTGCAGGAGCTGCCCGAGGATCAAGAGATATTGAAGCTAGGGGTGCGGGCTTACCGCTCATCAGGTAAAAGCGAGACGCTCTTTACTTTACAGGCTGCTCTGGCTGAGAGCTACTTTCAGTCGGGTGAGCAGGAAGGAGCCAAGCGCCTTTACATCACTCTTCTGGAGAGCGAGCCAGAAAACAGACAGTTTCGCCAACGGCTGGCGGAGCTTGACGGTGTTGACATCGGTCAGCCTGATGACGACGAGCTCATCGAAATCTCCGAGGGCGAGATTGTCATCGAAATCGAGGAGGAAGTCGTTGTCGATGAGGTAGAGATCGAACCATCAACGCCGGCGCCAAAGAGAGAGGGAGCGGTCCCGGAGGGTTTCGATCTCGAGGAACGCATGGCTGAGGCTACGGTCTTTGCCAAGTACGGTCTTGTTGAGAAGGCGATCAGCCATCTCGAGGACGTCGTGCTCTTCTGCCCGGAGGAAACCGAGCCGAGGCGACGTCTCGCCCTTCTCTATGCCGAGCATGGGGATAGGGAAGAGGCTGTTGCAATGGCGATTCCGGTGGTGGAACACCATCGATCGCATGGCACTGTCAATGAGATCAGCGAGCTGATGACCGCGATTCCAGAGCTCGGTGAGGCGGCGAGCACCGCGCAGGCCGCGTCTGCTGCCGCAGCCGAGGCGATTCAAGAGCCTGAAGTCGAGGAACCCACGGAGGTTGCTGAAGTCCCGGTTGATTTCGTGCACGAGGAGCGCGACCTCATCGAGGTGGTCGACATCGAGGGTGATCTGACGGCTCCTCCGGCCGATGATACGGAACCGGAGATTGAGGAATACCCGGTCGATTTTGAAACCGGCGTGGATGTGATTTCAGATGAGACCGTCGCGACCGAAGAGCCTGAACCGGTTGCAGCCGAGGCCGTCGAAGAGCCAGCCGAAGAGGATGCGCCGGTAGCTGCCGCCGAGGAATTCGTTCCAGATCCCTCGCTCTTCGAAGAGGTGCCGACAGACGAGGTTGAATCTGAGCCCGAGCCCGAGCCCGAGCCTGAGGCAGAGCCCGAGCTTGAGCCCGAACCCAAGCCTGAGGCAGAGCCCGAGCTTGAGCCCGAACCCAAGCCTGAGCCAGAGCCCGAACCCGAGCTTGAGCCCGTACCTGTCGCTGCTGCCCCGCACCCACCGGTGGTGGAAGAGGTCGCCGAGGAATTGGTGGAAATCAGTGATTCCTTCGCCGGGCCGTCGATGGGAGACCTCGAGCAGATCGATTTCTTCATCGATCAGGAGTTGTACGAGGATGCCGCGAGGGTTCTGACTGACCTCGAAGAGAAGCACGGTGACGATCCCGAGGTTCTGGAGCGCCGGCGCAAGCTCAAAGAAGTCGGAGTTCTGCTCGATCAGGTGGAGACAGTTGAAGAAGGCTCCGAAGAACTCTTTGCCGACGAAGAGCAGTACATCGATCTCGCGAAAGAACTCGAAGCAGAGCTTGCCGCCGAGGAAGCGATGGTCGAGGAAGCTACAGGGCGAGGCAAAGGCGAGGCAATTCTCGAGGAAGTCTTCAAGGAGTTTCAAAAGGGGGTCGAGGAACAGTTGTCGGAAGAGGATGCAGACACCCATTTCAACCTCGGCATCGCCTACCGTGAAATGGGACTTCTGCCCGAGGCCATCCGCGAATTTCAGGTGGCTTCGCGAGATACCGCCTATTTTGTCGAGAGCTGTTCGAACATCGGAGTTTGCTATCAGGAGCAGGGAATGTGGTCCGAGGCCACGGAGTGGTATCAGAAGGCCCTGGTAGCTCCCGACATCACACCCGAGGCCCGCGTTGGCCTTCGTTATGATCTGGCAGCAGCGTACCAATCGGCAGGCGATGTGGAGCAGGCGGTCGGTATCTTCGAAGAGATCGTGGCCAGCGGTGCCACCTACCGGGACGTGGCGGATCGCCTCGCGGTCCTCGCCGAACAACGACAGGCGAATTAGCCCACCCATCCTCCAACCCAGTTTTGAGTGTTGAGTTATGAGTTTTAAGTTTCAGACGCCTTGCGGGTCTTGGATCGCGGGTGGGTGGGGAAAACTCAAAACTAAAAACTAAAAACTCTACCGAAATCGAGTGACGCCGATGCGGGGGCAGAGATCTCCGATCGGGCAACCAGTGCACCGAGGCGATGTGGGGTGGCAGCGGTTCTGGCCGAATGTCACCAGGAGATCGTTGATGGGCACCCAGAGATCCCTGGGCAGTACCTCGTTGAGGGCGCGTTCGGTCTGCTCAGGGGTTTTCGTTTTCACCAGCCCGAGACGATTGGAGATTCGGTGGACATGGGTGTCGACGCAGATCGCGGGAATTCCGAAGCCGAGGCCGAGGACCAGATTGGCTGTCTTACGGCCAACCCCGGGTAGAGCGAGCAGCGGTGATTCGTTGGGTGGTACCTTTCCGCCGAACTCGTCGCGCAGAATCCGTCCAATTTCCTTCAGTTGGCGGGCCTTGGTGTTGTAAAAGCCGGCCGGATAAATCGCCTTCGCGATGCTTTCAACGGCGAGCTCCGCAAGCCGCTCCGGATCAGGCCCTATGGCGAAGAGTCGCTGGCTCGCCGCGGCCGTCACCTCGTCTTTTGTTCGCAGAGAGATCACACATGCGACCAGGAGCCGGAACGGCGAACGCGCCTTTTCCTCCTCCGCGAGAGTCGTGACCCGGCATTCGCGGCGAAAGTCTTCCAGGCGCTGCACCAATTTGCGAACTCGGGATTCATTCCACATGACCATCGACCGATCATGGGGGCTTGCAGATGGCACGTCAACAGGAAGAAAACACACATATCGGACGTTGTCGTTTGACGGAGATTGACCTGGCGGAAAACACGGTGGTACGGTATGCGTTCCGCAGCTGAGCAATGCGAACGGCCACCGGCTATCGGAAGCGGGCGCGGATGCGGACTCGATGAATATTGGAGGAACGATGGCACCCAGCGGAAATCACGTCTTTACCTCGGAGTCAGTTACCGAGGGTCATCCGGACAAAATTGCAGATCAGATCTCCGACTCGATTCTCGACGCGGTTCTGTCCGAGGACAAGAACGGGAGAGTGGCGTGTGAGACTCTGGTTACAACGGGCCTCGCATTTATTGCCGGAGAGATCACAACCGAAACCTATGTCGATTTTCCGGCTATCGTCCGTGAGACCATCAGGGAGATCGGCTACACACGGGCGAAGTTCGGTTTCGACTACGAGACTTGCGCGGTTGTTTCTTCGATCGATCCGCAATCGCCGGATATCGCCCAGGGTGTCAATCCGGGTGGCGCGGGTGATCAGGGGCTGATGTTCGGATACGCGACCGATGAGACGCCCGAGCTGATGCCGATGCCGTTGGTCATGGCTCATCAGCTCACCAGGCGTCTGAGCACCGCGCGCCGCAGCGGCCAGCTGGATTGGCTTCGGCCAGACGGAAAATCGCAGGTGTCGATCGAGTATGACGGCAACCGGCCCCGACGTATCGAGGCCGTAGTTGTCTCGTGTCAACACTCGGAGGACATTGCCGTCGAAACACTCAGAGAGGAAGTTCGCAAGGACGTCATCATGCAGACGCTGCCGAACCAGTTCTTGGACGACGAAACCAAAATTCATATCAACCCCACTGGTCGATTCGTCATCGGCGGTCCGCAGGGTGACTGCGGTCTGACCGGACGCAAGATTATCGTCGATACTTACGGTGGCGTGGGCTCGCACGGTGGCGGAGCATTCTCAGGCAAGGATCCGTCCAAGGTCGATCGTTCAGCCTCGTACATGGCGCGCCATGTGGCCAAGAACATCGTCGCCTCGGGTCTCGCCCACCGCGTGGAGGTGCAGCTCGCCTACGCGATAGGAGTGGTCGATCCGGTGTCGGTGATGGTCGATTCGTTTTCGACCGGTGAGGTCCCTGACGATCGCATCACAGCTGCGGTGCGAGAGGTCTTCCCTTTGTCGCCATTGGGAATCATCGAGTACCTCGACTTGCTGCGGCCGATATATAGGAAGACCGCGGCGTTCGGCCATTTCGGCCGCGACGAGCCGGAGTTCAGTTGGGAGCAAACTCATCGCACGGGAGATTTACGGACTGCGTGCGGTATTTGAGGCACCCTGGATAGAGAAACGTTGAGAGGTGGCACGCAGCTTGCGTGAAGACCTTTGCGTCGCGAGTTGGACCGGGTCCCTGCCAATGGTGGCCGGGGGGATCCAATGGACGACGTAGGGAACAGGCCACATTGACCAACGCAGGACGCATATTCGGCACACGGAGCCCACTTCGGCGTCAGTACGCCGTGGCGGCTGGGATCTTCCTGATCCTCGTCCTCGGTATTATTTTTCTATTCGGCCATCTCATTTCCGGATCCTTGTCACGTCGCTATCTCGAGGATGTGCTTGCCGGGGGGCGCGACGAGGCGCAGCGGATCGCAGCCGAACTTGGCGGGGCGGAGGTCAATGAGCTCGACGTCGTCGAAACCCGTCAGCAGATTCTCACACGTACCCTCGAGGGCGATCCAGAGCGTCGAATATGGCGATCCATCGAAGTCACGGACAGCGATGGAAAGGTCGTGTTTTCGTCGCGAAGCCAACTGACCGAGGAGATCCCGGAAGCACTCGCGAACGACCTCCAGCTCCAGGGGACTTTGTCGGATGAGAACGTCATCGAAACGGAGAACCCCTACCGGATCAGCGTACCGCTCGGTGAGGTCGGATCGGTCGTTCTCAACGTTGACCGTTCCGAGGTCGCGGAGAGGGTTGCGGGCTTGCGGGGTGATCTCCTGAGCCAGACGATCGGTATCGCTGTATTGACTTTTGGAACGCTCCTCTTTGCCTTTGCCTTCGTATGGTTCCTGATACAGCGCACGCAGAGACTCGAAGCACAACGTTTCGAAGCCGAAGAGATGGCAGCGCTCGGCGCGCTGGCGGCGAATCTCGCGCACGAGATCCGCAACCCATTGAATTCGATCAACCTCAATCTCGAGTTGCTCGACGAAGATCTTTCGGATGACGGTAAGGGCGCTCGCGACTCTCTCGCCAGTACACGCGCGGAGGTTGGCAGATTGGCGAAACTGGTCAGCGATTTTTTGACATACGCGCGCCCCAGCGAACCCCATATGGGTTTGGTCCGGGTCGACGCTATGTTGACCGATATCGGGGAGTTTCTGACCGCAGAGGCCCACGGCATGGGGGTTCACCTCCGAGTCCTACCAGGCCTTCCGGCCATTTCCGTGGCGAGCGATGAGGCACAGTTGAGGCAGGTATTGCTGAACCTCGTTCTGAACGCCGCGCAGGCCGTTCGCTCGCTGCCGCCGGATCGGCGGGTCGTCGAACTCGATGCCGAAGAAGACCGGCAGTCTGTCGCGCTCGTGGTGAGGGACCGTGGCGACGGCATTCCACCGGATGAGATGGTGCGAGTCAGAAAAGCGTTTTATACGAGGAGAAGGGGAGGCAGCGGCCTCGGTCTCGCCATTGCCGAAAGGTTCATTGAAGGCCAGGGAGGGCATATCAGTCTCGTCAATCTCGAACCTTGCGGGTTCGAGGCGCGGGTCGTCTTGCCCATCGATCGTGAAACTGTCAAGATAAGCGGGTGATCGGGTAAGACGCGATTGCTGCCGACACCAGATGGAGGTCCCATGATCAGAAAAGGGCTGCTCACAGCTCTTGTCTTTGTTTTCGCGCTTGGCGCAGGTTCGGCCGCAGCGCAGTTCCTGGCCGCAGATCTTATTTACCTGCCAGCAGTCACCCACATCGGCGGCGAGGGTGATAGCCGCTGGCGCTCCGATGTCTTCATCACGAATGTTGACGATGTGGACATCGATATCGCGATTATCTATTACCCATCCGGTGGTAGGGACAACAGCGGCGTCTTCGATGGCCGTGAATTGTGGCTCGGAGGGCGTGAGGCTGATGGCTTCGGGTATATCGATAGCGAACTCGCGAACATCCCACCCAACGGCACGGTGGTGCTGCGAGATCCAGTCGGCGAGTACTGGGCCACCCAGGAAGGTGTCAATCATACCGGCGCACTGGCCATATTTGCGTATGAGGCTGACACCCTTGAGGACGACGGCACCCGGGTCTTCAAAAATGCGATCGTCAACTCGCGCGCCTACACGCCCTCCAGTTTTTTTGTCCCAGATCCCGACAACGAAGGCGAGTTCTTACCGAAATCCGGCACCTATGGCATGACCCTGCCCGGAGTGCCCTGGTACAACCTCGCGGACCCGTCTGCGGTAGGCGACAACGGGGATTTCAGTTTTCTGCTTCTGACCGGTGCCAAGGATGACGCTGAGTACAGGTATAACGTCGGCGTGGTCAACGCTTCCGATCCGTTGACGACGATCACCCTTGTGATTCAACCGTTCCAAGGAAATGGCGAGCCGTACCTAAACGCGGACGAGTCACCGATCGCACGAATCTATACGTTGCCGCCCGCCGCGCATGTCCAGTACAACGACATTTTCTTTTCGCAGCTCGGGCTCGGGAACACTCCAGATGACACAATTCTCAAGATTTCCTTCCTGCAATGGACGTCAGGTAGCAGCGAGCCCGTCGTCGGCATGACCGTCTACGGGACGATGATCGACAACCAGACCCAGGATCCAACGGCGATTCTGCCTGCGTTCGGCTATCCTTACGACGTCGAATGCCAGTGGCCGTCAACCGACGCCAAAAGCACCGGCGACCGTTCCTACCCCCGTGTAACTCGGCGCCCTGTTGAGATTCCTTCGCGTTGATTCATTTGCAGCCGCGAATTGACAAGATCGGAGCGGGTGGTATCATCCCGCGGATGCGCGGGGAATCCCGCCTGAAAGGAGAGAATGATGGCCGACCTTGATGACAAACTTGCTGACAATGTACCCGGAAAGTGGTACGTGGATTCGAACTGCATCGATTGCGACGTGTGCCGGACGACGGCGCCCAATAACTTCGAGGCCAACGAGGACGAGGGATACTCCTTTGTCAGCAAACAGCCCGAGAACGATGAAGAGACCGAGCTGATGGACGAGGCCATGGAGTCGTGTCCAACCGAGGCCATCGGCGACGACGGTTAATCAAAGCCTTTCGTTGATTTCTTTTTGAGTGCCCGGCCGGTGTTGCAACCGGCCGGTTTTCTCTTTTTGCTATCATCCGCCGCTAAGGAGTGTCCATGCGCGTTCTGTCCGGCGTCCAGCCATCCGGCAACCTGCACATCGGAAATTTTTTTGGAGCCATCCGTCAGTTTCTGCGCCTGCAGGAGGAACACGAGTGTTTTTACTTCCTGGCCGACCTGCACGCTCTCACCACGGTTCAGGAGCCTGAACGGTTTCGGGGTCTGGTCCGCGACCTCGCCACAGGGTTCCTCGCCCTCGGTCTCGACCCCGCGCGCAGCGTGATTTATCGCCAGTCCGCTCTTCCAGAGGTCACCGAACTCAGCTGGTACCTGTCGACCGTCACATCCATGGGTCTCTTGCAGCGGTGCCACTCGTTCAAAGACAAGGTGGCGCAGGGCGTGGTGCCGAGCCACGGACTCTTTGCCTATCCTGTGTTGATGGCTGCGGACATTCTGATCGTCAAGAGTGATCTCGTGCCCGTCGGCAAGGACCAGAAGCAGCACCTCGAGGTGACCCGGGACGTCGCCGCGTCGTTTCACACCGTATATGGCTCGGAGGTATTCGTCCTACCCAAACCGTTGATCCTCGACGAGGTGGCGGTAGTGCCAGGCGTCGACGGACGCAAGATGAGCAAATCGTATGAGAACACGATCGACATCTTTGGCCCCGAGAAGCCGATCCGGAAAAAGATCATGTCCATCGTCACCGACTCGACACCGGTGGAAGAGCCGAAGCCGACCGAGAATAACGCTCTTTACGATCTGCTGAAACTCTTCGCTCCGGACGAGTCGGAACGAGCATGGGTCGAGAGCGCCTTTTCTGAAGGGGGAGTCGGTTACGGCGACATGAAAAAGCGACTCTTCGACTACTATCTGGCGACCTTCGGCGATGCGCGTGCGCGTTACGATGAGTTCAAGGACGATCCTGCCGAGGTGGAACGAATCCTCGCAGCCGGCGCCGAAACCGCCCGCGAGACGGCTGCTCCTCTGATGAAGCAGGTTCGCGAGGCTGTGGGCATTCGCTGACGACGCCGTCGAATGAATTCGGAATTCGGAATTCGGAATTCGGAAATTCCGTCCGTCCGCCGACGTGCCCACCAAGTTATCCGTTAATAGTTGGAGAGTCCGGGAGGTCGGTGGGTTGGGACTGGTTACTGATCACTGATCACTGATTACCTGCGTCGCAAAGCGGCGCGCATTTCATCCTTTGGCGGTACGCGCTGGGTGAAGGCTGCAAACTGCGCGATGCCCTGGTGGAGCAGCACTTCGCGGCCGTCGGCTGCCGGCACGTTGAGTTCGCGGGCGTGGGTTATGAGATCGGTTGTGTGCTTGCCGTAGACCATATCCACGACCGCGGCGGCGCCTGCGATTTCTTCCTCGCTGAAAACTCCGGTCTCTCCGGCCTCGCGTCCAACGGGGGTTGCGTTGACGAGGATTGAGCCGCCAGGAGCCCTCTCGGCCGGCTCACACCATCCGATGTCCATAGCCTCGGCAGTTTCCTGGGTTTTCTCGGTAAACCGGCCCCGGAGGATCACGTCGGCGCCTGCGAGATGGAGGCCGACCGCGGCGCCCCGCGCGGCTCCACCTGTCCCCTGGACCACTGCGGTACGGCCCCGAGGGTCAAATCCGAAACTGACCATCGATCCGACGACTCCATCTGCATCGGTGTTCTCGGCCATGACCTGTTGCTCTCCCAGGATCAGCGTGTTAGCCGCGCCAGCGCGCAATACCCGCGGGGAATGGTGGTCGGCCGCTGCTGCCGCGTTCTCCTTGTAAGGAGTGGTGACGGCCCAGCCCCGGGCCTCGAGACCGACGCGATCAAATGGCGTGGCCCCCTGCGGGCAAAAGAGCTCAACGAGTTCGCTGGAGTCGGAAACGCTAATCGGAACCAGCAGGTAGGGGAGATCCAGGCCTCTGTAGCCGGCGGCATGGAGGGTCGGGCTCAGGCTGCTACTGACGTCGCTGCCGACCACACCATACAGACGCTGCGGTGGCCCTCCGAGGTGGCCGATGACCGCTTCTGTCCGCGTGATGGAGAGCTGTCCAGGCGCCGCCGGCGTATCGTCGCTCCAGGCGGCATACCCAATCGGAGGACCCATCAGCGGCGCCAGGTAGCGGCTGGCTAACCCGGGCGCAGCCATGGCGAAGGTCAGCAAGCGGCGCTCCCGCGCCCGGCCTCCGTTGAACTGTCGGTGGAGCGCGAGAACCGATACCAGGTCCGATAAATTTTCTGCTGTTGGCACCACCTTGATCCAGCGGGCCTGGGCCTCCATCATTCGACCGACCACATCCGACAGTTCATCAGGAGTTCCTTCAGGATCGTGCCAGGACAATATCGTCTGTTCGGGAGTGAGGCCCAGTTCACGTGCGAGAGGTGCGTCTCGTTCGAACTCGAGGTCGAGCAGCGCAACACCTGCGTCACGGGCCGAACCCATAATCTCCGCCCTCTTGACCGGGTCGTCTGGCCCCTCGCCGCCTTCCGATTTTGACCTCAGGGTTACAAGCACCGGCAGCGGACAGGCGCTGACCGCCGCTCCAATGTCGATTCCAGGAAATCGATCCAACCTCAGCTCGACAATCGACGCTTTTTCGGGTGGCTCGGCGAGTGCCGACATAGGGTTGGCCGCCGCTTCCGGGGTCAGTGAGACTATCCAATCCATGGCGAGCAGGATAGCAAAAAAAAGATGGCTCCCGGGGGAGGAGCCATGAAGGAGGAGTTTGATAGAGGTCTTTGTAGTAACGCTGTGTGAAGGCGTCTTGGGTCGGCCCCTTCGACCCTTGTTCTCTGTTGAGCTATACGTAAAAATTGAGAAAGAGTTTACCTCCCAGCCGCCCACCCGATTCTGGATGCTCGATTCTCGATACTCGGTCCGCCCACGCGCCAGGATGCTGGATGCTGGATGCAGGATCCAGGATGCACACGCCCCCCGACAGGGCAGCTGGGCGACCCTGCATCTTGTATCCTGCATCCTATATCTTGCGATTACTCCGGCGGTGGTTCGAAGGCGGGGATTCCCGTGAGGTACTGACCGAGCACCAGCGTATGAATATCGTGTGTGCCCTCGTAGGTGTAGACGGTCTCAAGGTTCATCAGGTGGCGCATGATCGGGTACTCGTTGACAATGCCGGCGGCGCCGAGGATTTCCCGCGCCAGTTTGGCGCACTCACGGGCAACCGAGACGTTGTTGCGTTTGGCGAGTGACACCGCTTCGTGGCGCAGCTGGTCTCGATCTTTGAGGCGCCCGAGCTGGAACGCGAGGAGGTGTCCCTTGAGGATTTCGGAGTACATCCACACCAACTTCTGCTGCTGGATCTGGTGGGCGGCAATTGGTCGGCCGCCGAATTGGATTCGAGTCTTCGCATAGGAGAGCGCCGCCTCGAATGTGGCCAGGGCTGAGCCCAAAGCACCCCAGCCGATGCCGTAGCGAGCCTGGTTGAGGCATTGGAGTGCGTTTTTGAGGCCGGTGGTAGCCGGAAGCATGGCGTCGAGTGATATTCGGCAGTCTTCAAAAACCAGTTGTGAGGTCACCGATACTCTCAGTGAGTACTTACCCTTGTGCTCGACAGTGGAGAATCCCGGTGTGCCGGCTTCGACCAGAAAGCCCCGCACGCCCTCATCGGTTTTGGCCCAAACAACTGCGATGTCTGCGATTGCCCCGTTTGTGATCCATGCCTTCTCGCCGTTGATGACCCAGTGACTGCCGTCACGAATCGCTCGGGTCCTCATGCCGCCCGGGTTGGACCCAAAATCGGGTTCGGTGAGACCGAAACATCCAATCGCGTCGCCCCGGCCGAGGGAGGGAATCCAGCGTTCCTGCTGTTGACGGTTCCCCCAGGTGAGGATCGGATACATGACCAGCGAGGTCTGCACCGACACAAAGGACCGCAGGCCCGAATCGCCACGCTCGAGCTCGCGGTTGATGAGCCCATATGTGACGGCGTTGACACCTGGAAGATTGAAATCGGAGTATGGCGCGCCGAGGAGGTCCAGGTCGCCCAGCTCCTTCGCCAACTCGCGCGGAAAGTGACAGTCCCAGGCCCACTCTTCGATGTGCGGAAGCACCCGTTCGTCGACCCATTGGCGAACGGTGTCGCGGACCATCCTCTCCTCATCCTCGAGCATTTCGTCGATGTGAAGGAGATCGAGTCCTTCGAGCTCTTTCATGATTCCCTCTCGAAATTTGGTGCCATGCCGACGACGGGGTAACATCGCCCCGTGAAGATCCCTTGGCCCGTGGTCGCCGGATGGTATCACGCGGCCCTCCTCGCCGCTCTGGTGTGGGTCGCCGCCTGGAAACCTGGCTGGGCGCCAGTCGTGGCGGCGGCGGCGTTGACCGTCCACTGGCTTGTTGATAGGACTCGAGCCGCAGAACCCTGGACCAGCTTGTTGGTCGCGTCTTCTGCCGTAGCCTTCCTGTTGTTTCAGAGTGGTTGGGAGTTGGCACTCGGGTGGTTTTTGTTGGCGTCACTTGTGGCGGCGGTGGCGCGTGCTTTGCCGCGCACCGATGGCAGCCGGCCCGATGCCGCCGACTACCTGGCGATCGGTGGATGGGGCGTGGTCTTTGCGCTCGCGCCACGTTTGATCGCCTTCGAATACGGTGGATGGTTGGCGCCGGCATTGCTGCTTCTGGTAGCCCAGCGGATCGCGCGAACGACCACCGGTCGATTGTCCACGACCGAGCCTGGACCACCGAGCCGAGAGATACGGGGGACTCTAAGCCTGAATCGAGTTGTTGTAACGAGCGCCGACGCGTTGCCTCGGTCGGTGCCCATTAACCTCGAATTGCGGGCGGGCGACTCGCTCGCGATTCTCTGTGATTCGCCTGAGGATGCTGGCGATCTGGCTGATGTGCTCACCGCTCGGAGGTCGCCCCGAGCCGGAGAGATCATGGTTGACGGCGCTCCGTTTGAAGTCGGCGACCAGCTGGCAGCCGTTGTAGCGCCCGGAGAAGAGTTCATTCCCGGAGACCTTGTGACCAATCTGGCAGCTTTCGCCGACCAACCGCTGGAGCGAAGCGCGCTTGCTGCTATTCGCGATGCGTGCTCATTGAACGAGGTTGTTGAAGCACTCGGAGGTCGATCTCTCGAGAGAGATGGGAGCCCGCTGACGCCGTATCTCAGGCTGCTGGTGCTGGTGGCAAGGGTGATCCCCTCGTCCTATCATCTGGTGATCGTCGTTGACCCCATGCCGTGGGTCAATGCGGTGCGTGGAGAGCTGTGGCGATCCGCCGTCGTGAGGGCGTCGGTGGGCCGAACCGCCATCTGGCTGACTCCGGATCGCGATCTCGCCGCCCGCGCTAACCAGGTTGTCGAGTATCGGCAGGGCGCGTTGCGCGGGGTCCAGCCCACCCAATAACAAGAATTACCACCCGTTTTCAGATACAGGATTCAAGATTCAAGATCCATTTTTCACGCTAGCGATCTCTTTCTGGTAGAAGAACTTGCATCTTGTATCCTGCATCTTGGATCTTGCATCTTGGATCTTGCATTTTGGATCCGGGCGTGCGGGATCGCGGTACACTGGGCAGGCGGAGGTGACAATGGGAAGCTACCAGGGCGGTTCGGCGCCCGCGATGGCACGGCAGGTGTGTGATGGTTTTTCGCTCCTTTCCCAGGTCTCCCTCAAGCGTCTGAGCCTTGAGCAGATGACAACTCTGGAGTTCGAGCTCGACAAACGTCTTCGCGAAACCCGTGGAGTGATTGTGGACCTTGACGATCAGCAGGCTCTCCAGGCCCGCAATCGGAGGATCTCCCGCATCGAGGGCGCTGTGCGGGTGTTGAGGCATACCATCCAACTGCGACGCGCGGGCCGCATTTAGTTGTCTGTTTGCACCGACGCCTGGGAGTCGCTGCGAGGCGACCCCCTCCCCTGGCTTCTCGACTCGCATCGGCCGAATCTCCATTGGCGGGTGTTGTTGGAGCTGGTGCGGAGACCACCGGAGAGTCCGGCCGTGGTCCGCGCGCGTGGCGGTTCTGATGCGGTCGAGCCGGTGGCCTCGCTGATCGAAGACCTGTGTCCGGAAGGGAGCTGGGCGAGTGATGTGCCGCTATGGACACCGTATTCGGGACCGGGTTGGCGAATGTTGGCTGCGATCCAGTGGGGGGCCAATCCTGCCGATCCCAGACTTCAAGCGGCAGCCGAGGTGCTGCTCGAAACAGCTCCGGGTGAGGGCGGTTTCTCCCGTCGCGAGAACGGGGGCGCCGTCCCATGGTTGACGGCCCGCGCGCTGCATGGACTCGCCGAGCTGGGTTGGTGCCACCACCCTCGCTTTCAGGAGGGATTGGCGTGGCTCGAGGACGGCGATGCGAATCACCCCGACGGCGGGTGGTGGGCGGTGGGTCGCCAGTCTATGACAGGGGAATGCGAAGTGACCGCGGTTGCTCTCCTGGGCGCTCTCACAGCATGCATTGATCGACCGCGGCAGGTCCTGAAAGAACGCGCTGTCGAGTCCCTCGTGAGGACGATCGTCTCGGCAAGGGCGGTGGCCACTCGCTGTTGTCATCCCTGCTTGGGTCGAACGGATGAGGTGGAGCTCCTGTGGGCACTCGCCCGGGCGGGAGTCTCTCTGGAGCCGGGCATGGATCGCGCCCTGCGGCGAGTCCAACTGCGTCAAATGGAAGGTGGTAGGTGGCGGCGAGACATCCCGGTGCCAGAGTCTCTGCACGTGCCAGACCAAGGCCCACTCAGTGATCCCTCGCGCTGGGTGACGCTCAAGTGTGTGGTCGCATTGATGGCCTACGCCGTTGATGCGCAGCTGCCGCGAATGTACCCGCAGAAACCAGAATCAACTAGGAGTTAGGAATGAGGAATGAGGAATTTTCGCCACTCCCTCAACAATTTCGGATTTCGGATTTCGGATTTCGGATTTTCCACCCGCACACCCAGAGAATTGGGAGGGTCGGCGGTAACTCAAAACTCAAAACTAGGAACTCAAAACTCTCCCGGGGGGGCGGGGGGAATTCCTAATTCCTCATTCCCAATTCCTCATTCTCTTGGTCTTTTTCGGGGGTAATTGAGATGCGCAGGATCGCTCCAACCAGCAGCGCGGCGCCGACCCACTGCCCGGGTCCGAGCACAGAATCGTTGACCAGGTAGTCGAGCAGGACCGCGGAAAGGGGGAGGCAGAGCTCGCAGATCGTGGCGACGCTCGCGCGCACCCGGGTGAGGCCGTAGTAATAGAGGAATATGGCGCCCGACCCGGTGGTCAATGAAATGATGAGGATCATGACCCAGTTGGCCTCGGTGACCGAGGCAAATGGGAGGCCGATGCCTCGGATCCCGAGGAACACGAGAGTCATTGCCGAGGTCATTCCGTAGCGGGCGAACGTGGCGTCCTTGAAGTCGAGGGAGCCCAGGAGCACCTTGCCGAGAACCGTCGCGGTGCCGAATGCGGCGGCCGCAACGATGGCGAGCAGCGCGGCCTTGAGCGAGATACCGTCGGCGGCCGCGTTTGGGACAGAGAGACCGAAGGTGAGGAGATAGGCTCCGCCTAACGCCACTACCGCGGCCGCCAGGAATTTGGCAGACACCCTCTCGCCGAGCAGGATGGCTGCCAGGGCGAGGGCAAAGATCGGCTGCAGTTTCTGCAACAGCACGACGACGCTGAGCTGGTTGAAGTTTACCAAAAAGAGGGCTTTGACGATGGCCAGCGTGCCGAGCATGCCGCCAGTGAAGGCGACCAGAGAGAGCGCGAGCCAGCCGCGAGGCGGCATGGCGCGGAGGCGTCCATAGCTGCGCCACAGGAAGGGTTGCATGAGCGCAAAGGGGATCGAGTGCAACAAGAAGACCACGAACGGGACCTGGAGGTTGGCGAGCCTTGGCGTGAGTACGACGCCATCGAGGCCCCACAGCGCGGCCGACAGGCAGATGAGCGCGGCGCCGACGGTGGAGGCGCGGTTTTTCACTTCGACACGTGCCTGATCGCCAACCGGCATTTCGGGCACGGGCACTGGCGCGGACTCGGGCGCGGGAAACTCAGAGTTCGACTCCCATGGGTTTCCGGAGGACCAACGCGACGACCATCGAGAGGACGAAGAACACCACCATCCACGCGAAGGCCCATTCGAATTCCCAACCGAGGATCCCCACCGAACCCTCGGCATAGCCGAGAGTCATGGACTGAACTGCACCACCCTCATCAAGCGGCTGTTCGGATGGCCACTCGAGCTGGTCGATGAAAGTGTGTGGCGGCCTTTCCGGTGATAGCCGGATCAACTGTTCGGTCGCGCAAATGGTCTTCGAGAACTGCGTGCCATCGATGTCGATGGAGAGATCCCAGTCACCCCAGTCTTCGACGCGGAGGCGCCAGGTGATTTGACGCAGTGACGGGACCCAGACCGGGTCCATCGATGCGTGAAGCCCTTCCGGCAGTTCGAGCGAGAACTCGGGGCGTCCGCCCGGTTCCACCGGATCGGGTGCAAGTTGGACGGTGAGCAAGACCTCCTCACCGGGTCGAGGTCCACGGAAGCCGTAAAACTGATGGAGCTGGACCATCACCAGCACCAGCGGCGGCAAGATGAAGATCATCGGCTTGAGCGCCAGCGCCTGATAGTGCAGCACGTGGCGAAGGATCTCCCCCTGGGCGCGCATGATGGCGCCGAGGTCATCGTTGAAGAGGCGGATCTCGAACAGACCCGCGTGGATCCGTCGTTTGACGTCGGCAATACGTTCCTGGTTCGAGGTCTTACCGAAGACCCAGAGGGCGAAGATGCCAATAGGAATCGACCACACCAGAATTCCGACGAATGCCGGCAGCCCGACGAATGGAGACTGCAGCAGGTCGAAGACTGGGCGCAGGAGATTGTTGATGAGCTTCATAGAGGCGAGGACGGTCCCTTCTACGACATGTAACCGAGGCCCTGGAGACGCTTCTTGATCTCTTCTTCAGAGTCGGCGTCTTCGAGCTGGGCGAGCTCCTTTTCGAGCGCGTGGGTGATGAACTCTTCGGGCGACGAGTAGCCGGCGATCTCGGAGAAGCGACTGATCCTGTCGACCAGGCTTTTCTCGAGCTTGACCTTTGTGTATCCGAACATGATGGTTTCTCCCTCTTTTAGCGGTTGAAGTTTTCTTTTTCGATGATCGGCGTGCCTTCCATGTGCGCCGGCGGCCTGATCCCAAAAAGCGTCAGGGCAGTAGGTGCGAGGTCGATGATCGCCGGATCTTCGGCGTCGATTGGGTGGTTGGCGAGAAAGATCCCCGGCACCAGCCGTGGGTCGACGATATGGTCGCCACTCCACGCCTTGACGTTGTCGTCGAAGACCGAGCCGGCCACCACTCCGCTGGCGCAGTCCCATGAGATGCGGTAGCCGTGGTTGTAGCCGATCAGGAGATCCGGCGCATTGCCCTTGTAGGGGCCGCGATAGAGCGTGTCCGTATCAAAGGCTTCATTGATGGCCACTTCGCCTTTTTCGGCGTCCCTCAAGTTGCCAAGCTTGGATTTGAGCTCGGCCTTGAGGACCTCGGCTTCGTCACCGGCGGCGACGATTCCCTGCGCCTCACGGCCCTTGATGTTGAGGAAGATTCCCACGAGTCCGACCGCGTAGGCCTTGGTCCGCGACCAATCCACCGATTGCAGCCAGGGCTCTGAGGCGTCGGCTCCATCCTTAAGAGCCAGATAACCGTTCTCCATGAGCCAGGCATTGAGGTTGACGCCGCGGCGGAAAGACGTGCAGCCGTGATCGGACATCACCCACAAAACATCGCCTGCGCCGAGGCGGCCCATGACCTTGCCTACAATTTCGTCGTTGCGCCGGTACTGATCCTCGATGGCGTCGGCATAGTCGGGTTTTTCAATGCCCTCGGCAGCCGGATGGCCCTCCTCCGTATAGCGCCAAAACATGTGGTTCACCCGGTCGGTGGCGTCGAAAACAGTTACCAGAGTTCCTTTTTTCAGGCGTTCGAGCGCGGCGAACAGCATCTCCTCGCGCTCGTTGTCGATGTCGGTTGTCTGAGTCATGAAGGTGTGGTCGTCGGTGATCTTCTCGTTCAGGGCCCAGGTGTCCTCGGCGAGGCCGAGAGTGGCGAATGAGCCGAGTTTCTTTTCGAGGTAGGAGCAGTAGTAGCTGGGATGCGAAATCGGCATGACCGGTTTCTCGGGTTCGATGTTGATCGGGGAAACGTAGAGCGAGACATGCTCATCCATCTCGGTGATCATCATTCGGCAGATACCGGTGACCTTCATGCCTGCGATCGCCTTGAAGCTGAGCTTCACCCAATCGCTGAGTATTCGCGGCTCGAGTTCGACCGAGTCGCCATTGATCGAAACCAGAGCTCGGCCAGCGTTTCGGTCGACCTCGATGTGAAGCGGCAGGGTCATCGGAGGGTTGCCTTCTAGGAAGGAGTTCTCCGGCCCCTCGATAGTACCTTCGAAACTGACTTCGGAGCCGTTGGAGCTGAGCTCGAATTGCAGTCCGCCCTCTTGGAAGGTCTCACCACCTGAGCGTGTCGAGAAATAGAGGAAAGTACCTTGGGTGCCAAGAAGGTCCGGAATACACATTGCACCCAATTGGGCGCCGTAGAACTTGTCGGGAGGAAATGTTATCGGCACCCGGATGATGGTGCTCCAGATGT
>Ga0316197_10000439_pt1 | contig 28867 bp, 32 predicted proteins | sample OudBiesiAoxic_MG_FD_204939 | JGI IMG/M metagenome (GOLD analysis project Ga0316197, IMG submission 204939) | Coastal sediment microbial communities from Oude Bieten Haven, Netherlands - site A oxic | ecosystem: Environmental > Aquatic > Marine > Coastal > Sediment | place: Netherlands... | reverse complement strand
TGGTGGTTCGTCGTGGGGCGGGTCGTCATGGAGCGGCGGCAGCTTCGGCGGCTTCAGCGGTGGCGGCGGGTTCTCGTCCGGCGGAGGCGGCGGCTGGTGACCCCCCATATCGAGAGTTCGTCGAACGCGCGGATCATGGCGACTGCACGCCTCAAGAAACGCGGCCGGCGAGCGGATTCCGGCCTGTTCATCGTTGAAGGCACGCGCGAGGCAGAACGCGCGCTCGCTGCCGGTACCACGATTGCTGAGATCTTCCTGTGTAGGGAGTACGCGACCGCCGAGACCCAAACGCTCGCCGAAGACATGGCCGAGACCGGGATCCAACTCACCACGACGTCGGCACGGGCGTTTGACAAGCTCTCCATCCGCCAACACCCGGACGGCATTGTTGCCGTGGCCCCCGAGTGGGATCCATCGATTGGTGAACTGCGGAGCAGTCTCACCCTTGTGGCGGAGTCCATCGAGAAGCCGGGCAATCTCGGAGCCATGTTCCGAACGGCTGATGCGGCCGGTGCCGGACTCCTGATCGTCGATCCGAACGTCGACCCGTTTAACCCGAACGTCGTGAGAGCTTCACAAGGTGCCTTGTTTTCGGTTCCGTTCGCCGTCACCGACAGCAGCACAGCGATCGGTTGGGCGCTCCGGCGTGGCTCCCTGTTCGTCGGGACGCCCGACGCCGACGTCGAGTTGTGGGACGCCGACCTCAGCGGTGTCGCCTCCATCGTCATCGGGTCCGAGCACGAAGGTGTGTCGTGCGCTTGGCTCGAATCCGGCAGCCCGGTTCGGATACCGATGGCCGGGCTCGCCGATTCGCTCAACGCTTCGGTGTCCGCCGCCATCATGCTCTTCGAAGCGGTCCGCCAGAATCGCTAGCCCGAGGGTTTGCTGAGCCTCCAGATTCCATCGTCCTCGAGGACCCCGTCGATCAGCCTGAGACGCTCGAGCGTGTCGCCCGAATAGGCGGCCGGATTCACGTCCACGTGGAGCACAGGGCCGTGCCGGAACACGGTTGGAGCGGCGGAGACGCCGATACGTGTCGCCTCTTCGGTCGACGCCGCGACGGCGTCGAAGTCTGGCGTGATCGTCTCCATGATGCTCACGGAGGATGCGCCAACAGCGGTCACGCTCGAATCTGTCAGGTCGGCCCCTTCGAGGTGTCGCAAGGCCAGTAGTGCTTGGAGGTACGCCCCGTGACGGTCCGGGAATCGACGCCGCACGGATTCGACGAGGGCCAGTCCGGCAGCGCTCTGTCGATCGGCTTCGATGAGGAAAGGACGCCATTCGAGCCGTAGGTCGGCGCCCTCATTGGACGCCGCGGTGAGGAAGCGGTAGAACCTCCACACCGGTGGCGAGAAGTCGTAGTAGATCCGGCCCTGGAAGATCATGCAACCAGTCTCAACCGCAGTCCCCGCCTCTGCAAGTCACCCACGATGCTTGAATCGAACGTTTGTTCGGTGTAGCGTCGTCGACCGGAGGTCGAGATGCTGGCGGGGCAACGAACATTCGACGACATGGAAGCGGCGCTGCACGCGGTTCCGTTCTGTGTGCTCGATCTGGAGACCACCGGAGCAACCGCTGCCGACTGTGAGATCACCGAGATCGGAGCCGTGAAGTACCTCGGCGGCGAGCTCGTCGGCACCTTCCAGACGCTCGTGAACCCGGGCACCGAGATTCCCCCCTTCATCACGGTGCTCACCGGCATCACACAGGCGATGGTCATCGAGGCGCCTGCCATAGGAGAGGCGCTCCCGGCATTCCTCGAGTTCATCGGAGATGCAGTGATCGTTGGCCACAACGTGCGCTTCGACCTCTCGTTTCTCAACGCGGCGGCAGAACGCCTGGGGTACGGCCGTCTTGGAAACCGCTCGGTCGACACGCTCGGACTGAGCCGCCGCCTCGTCCGCTCCGAAGTCCGCAACCTGAAGCTCTCCACGCTTGCCGCGCACTTCCGGGCACCACATCCGCCGACGCACCGCGCACTCGACGATGCGAAAGCTACGGCGCACATCTTCTGGGCGCTCCTGGAACGAGCGGGGACGCTCGGCGTCACCCATCTCGACGACCTCCTGACGCTCCCGACGGCGCGCGGGTCCGCCCACTACGGGAAGATCGAACTGACCTCCGACCTCCCGCGACGGCCGGGTGTCTACTTCTTCGTCGACCGCGACGGGTCCGTGATCTACGTCGGAAAAGCGAAGAACGTGCGTTCACGCGTTCGCTCCTACTTCTACGGCGACGATCGGCGTTCGGTCGCTCAGATGCTCCGCGACCTCGAGCGGATCGACTACCGGGTCTGCGAGACCGAACTCGAGGCCGAAGTCGTCGAGCTTCGGCTCATCGCCGAGCACACACCGCGATACAACCGCAGGTCGCGACCACCTCGGAGCCAGACGTGGGTAAAGCTGACCACCGAACGTTTCCCACGACTCTCGATGGTGCGGTCGGTTCGAGACGATGCGGCGCTGTACCTCGGCCCGTACCGTTCTCGTAGGTCGGCGGAAGTCGTCGTCCATGCGATCTGGGACGCCGTTCCGATTCGCCGCTGCACCACACCCGGCACGTCACGCCCCGCGGCGTGTTCCTACGGACAGCTCGGAACCGCGTTGTGCCCGTGCGACGGTTCGGTCGACGACGAGGTGTACGCAGCGGTCGTCGACGAGGTCCGCGACGGCATCGGCGGCGACCCCGGGCCGATGCTCGGCGCACTTCGCGAGCGTATGTCGCGGCTCGCTCGAGCTCAGCGATTCGAAGACGCCGCGGAGGTGCGGGATCGTTACCAGTCGCTCGCCCGATCACTCGAGCGCCGCAGGGCCTGGCAATCCCTCGCTGCCGCCGGAACCCTCTGGGCCGAAGACACAAACGGCGATGGCGTCGCAATTCGCCACGGCCGCTTGGTTGGGTCATGGAATGCCCGGTCGCAGCCACCACTCGTCGCCGCCGAAGATCCGCCTGCCGATCCAACCCAGACGCCGGAGTCCGTACAAGAAGCCGAGGAGGTTCACCTGATCTGGCGCTGGCTCGATCGGGAGGGCGTCGCCATCCTGCAGAGCACCGGAACACTGTCACTTCCGGTCCGAGGAGTCCCCGCGCTCACATGATCACGACACGCCGGATCCCGGAGGCACGGCGTCGTCCGGCCGCAGGAGCACAACACCGTCCCCGGTGACCACGCCGAGGACGAGGACATCGGACCGGAACCCCCCAACACGAATCGCGTCCAAGCCGGTCACGACCACAACCTGCCGATTGACCAGATCCTCGGTTCCGTAGCGCTCGGTGATCTTCGCCGATGATTGGGCGGGTGACTCACCGCCAATGTCGATCCACAGCCGAAAGGCCGGTTCGCGGGCTCCCGTGTTGTGGTCGGCTCTCACAATCGTGCCAACGCGGATGCCCAGTGACTCGAAGTCGCTCAAGTCCGGTGTGTCGTTCATCCCACCACGCTACCTTTGCGCCATGCGTTTCATCATCCGACCCGGCTCCGATCCTGTGGCACGCGCCGACGCGACTCTTCTGTCGGCAATGGGCCTTCCCGGCGGCGGAATCGTCGCTCTCGGCAAGACACACTGCCTCGTCTCACCGGGCGACGTCCCTGGACCGAACGCTTTGACGGTTGGACCATTGGTGCGCGAGAACGCCGACGTTGCCCTCGGAACGTCGATCGACGTTGTTCGCACCGTCGTCCCTCAAGCCCGACGCGTTGTTGTGGTCGGAGGAGAACGCCTCGACAGCCGTCACCTGGCACGCTCCCTGCAGGGAAATGTGGTTTCCATCGGTGACCGAATCGTCGTGCAAGGCTCCTACGGCGAACACGACGAAGAAGAGCGTGTTGTTCGGGTTGTGTCGGTGGAGCCCGGCCCGGCTGGGACGATCGGCGACCGCACCGTGGTGCACGATTCCGAGGACGTGGCACCCGACGTTGCAGCACAACCGTCCGGGCGTCCCCCGGGAGAAACACTCTCGACTGCCGACGCGCTCCTGACCGGCCTCGACACCGAACTGGAGACGTTGGTGGGGTGGATCACACTGCTGACGTCGCGCGCCGATCTTCCGGGATCGTGGGGCCTCCCCTCCGTCGCGGGTGTGATCGTTGAAGGCCCGGCCGGGTGCGGCCGATCCGAAATCGTGGCGGCCGCAGCACAGGAAGCCCGCGTCGCCGTTCGCGAGATCTCGCTCGATCTTGTCTTCAAGCCCGAACGCCTGCTGACGCTGCTCGAACGAGCGGTGAAGGACAGCGTGCCACCCGTAGTCCTCTTCGTCGACCGCCTCGATGCCGTTGCCGGCAGCGATGGTATGTTCAAGAACCAGGTGGCGGCGATCATGCGATGGTTCCTCGACGCCGTCGCTCAGCGACCCGGCATGGTGTGTGTTCTCGGAGTTCACTCGACAGCCGCGCTGGGTGACGAACTGGCAAAGACGCCGCTCCTCCCGCGATCGCTCTCGGTTCCACCGCCTGATCTCGAACGACGCCGGCGCCTCTTCGAGGCCGCATTGGCTCGGGTCCCCACCACCGAGATCGACTTCGACCGCCTTGCGTCTCGAACGGCCGGGTTCTCTGGAGCGGACGTTGTATCGGCCGTGCTCCAGGCGTCGGCAGGAGCGGCTGGATCAGGCGAACCCGTGGATCACGATACGCTCGAAGCCGCCATCGACGGAACCACACCGTCGCTTGGCACCACATCCTCGGGCGAGATTCCCGGCTACGGATTCGACCGGGTCGCCAACCTCACCGACGTGAAGCAGCGACTGACGGAATCCGTGATCTGGCAGATGCAGGACCCGGATCGCTTCACGCGGCTCGGCATCGAACCACCGCGTGGCCTCCTCCTCTACGGGCCTCCCGGTACCGGCAAGACGTACGTCATCAGAGCTCTCGCTCATGAATCGGGAGCAGCGTTCTTCCCGATCAAGGGCGCCGAACTGCTCGACAAGTGGGTTGGCGAATCCGAGCGAGCGGTCCGTGAGATCTTCGCACGTGCCCGTGCCGTGGCACCCGCAATCCTCTTCTTCGACGAGATCGATGCACTTGCCCCCATACGCGGCAACTCGACCAACTCAGTCACCGACTCCGTCGTCGCTGCGCTGCTCACCGAGATGGATGGCGTGTCGGAACGTGGTGACGTCTTCGTGATCGGGGCGACCAACCGCCGCGATCTCGTCGACCCGGCGCTGCTGCGGCCTGGTCGGCTCGAGGTGCACCTCCGGCTCGGCCTCCCCGCACCGGAGGCCCGCCGGGCCTTCTTCGACATCAGTGACGTCCCGTTCGCCGACGATGTCGATCTCGACGACGTGGTAGAGCAGACCGACGGCTACTCGTTCGCGGAGCTCTCGGGCCTGCTGCGTGAGGCCGCCCTTATTGCGCTGAGGAACGACCCGACGGCCATCACGGTCGACGCTGAGGGACTAGCCACTGCGATAACCGCCAAGCGCGTCCTTGCCGACCACGCTGAGTAGAGACGCCGACGCTCTTGGTAGCACCAACACTCGGTGGCGTCGAGGCTTGATTCCGCAATGCGGAATCGTGAGTCGATGCCGACACGAGGTGGTGGTGTCCGGTGTCTCCGATATCTCAGATCCCTCCAAGAAAGGCGAACGGGGCGATCATTCGATCGCACCGTCTTCACGTAACGTCGGTGACTAGTCACGGTGTGCCGAAACGGTTGGTGCTGGCTGACTACTGAGCGTAGGGGTACCGTTACTCACAGAGCACTCCGGCACCTACACCATCACACAAGGAGACATCGACGACGGAAGCTTCACCAACACGGCTGAAGCGTGCGGTATCGACGCATCTCAGGCCGAGGTTTGTGATGAGGACGACCACAGGCAGCCTCTGCGCCAAGCGCCGGGCTTCACCATCGAGAAGTCGACCAATGGTCAAGATGCCGACACCGCGCCTGGACCGATGATTCCCGTGGGCGAGAGTGTCACGTGGCGGTACGAAGTCCGAAACACCGGCAACATCAGTCTCCTCGACGTAACGGTCAGCGACGACATCACCGGTGTGGATCCTGTATTCGTCAGCGGTGACGACGGCGACGACATTCTCGAACCCGGTGAACTGTGGGTCTACGAAGCAATCGGTGCGGCTGTCGCAGGCCAATACGCGAATGTCGACACGGCCGAGGCCATCGATCCGAATGAGGAGACCGTCACGGCGACCGATCCATCGCACTACTTCGGAGCCAATTCATCGATCGGCCTCATCAAGACGGGTGCGTTTGGGCTCGGCGACGACGGTCTGGCGAATCCGGGCGACACCATCACCTACGAGTTCGAGGTGACCAACACCGGCAATGTTGCCCTCACCGACATCGACGTCGAGGACCTCGGACAGGACGCGGTCACATGCCCGAATTCCATTCTTGTGGTGGGCGAATCGATGACGTGTACGGCGGAGTATCTCGTCACGCAGAGCGACATCACGACAGGAAGCGTCAACAACTGCGCCGCTGCGTCTGGCCTCGACCCAATCGAGGATTCGGTGACGGACGAGGATTGCTTCGAGACGGTCATCGGCCAGTCACCGTCGATTGGGGTTGTGAAGGGTGTTGAACCGGGGATCATTCCGGTTGGCGAGGCAACCGAGGTGACATGGACGATTGCGGTGACCAACACCGGGAACGTGCCACTCTCCGACGTTGCGATCACCGACGCGCTCGTTGCGTCGTGTGACCTCACGATCGGGGACCTCGCCGTCGCAGCGTCCACCACGCAGACCTGCACGTCGACGCACACCCCCGACTCGCTGGGATGGACGTTCACCAACGTCGCAGTCGCAACCGGAGTCGGACCCGACGGAACCACCGTCACCGCCGACGACAACGCCGCCCTCGCACCAATCGAGGTACTCGGCACCGCCCAACTCGGCGACACCGTCTGGCTCGACACCAACAAGAACGGCATCCAGGACTCCGGAGAACCCGGAATCAACGGAGCACGCGTCGTGCTCACCAACGCCGCAGGCACCGTCGTGGGCACGGCAACAACCGCCAAGGGACCATGGGACGGCTGGTATAAGTTCGTCGGCCTCGACGCCGGCCGCTACACCGCCACCCTCGACACAACATCGGTCTCAGGAGCACTCACGACCGCAGGAGCATTCACCATCGACCTCGCAGAAGGCCAGGGATACCTCCTCGCCGACTTCGGCGTCGCCGAAACACTCCCGAAGACGGGGACAGACTCCGGGATCCTCACATGGCTCGGCATCGGATTGCTGATGATCGGGGGGCTCGCGATCGCCGCCACCCGCAGACGCAGGTTTGATCAGGAGTAGCGACGACGAAGGGGGTGGACACGGTGGGGCGGCCAAACGGTCGCCCCACCGGCGCGTGCCGGCCTATTCCGAGAAGGACGCTCGCTCAACGGCATCCTCGAAAGTGAACCGGCGCTCGTAGAGCGCGCGACCGACCACCACCGCGTCGGCACCGAGCTCAGCCAACGCGCCCAGGTCGCTGAGCGAACCCACGCCTCCCGAGGCGATGAGGCGGCACGCTGGATCGACCGATCGGAAACGGGCGAGGAGTTCGAGGTCGGGGCCGGTCATCATCCCGTCGGTCTCGATGCCTGTGGCGAGCACCGACTTCAGGCCAAGGGCCAGCACCCGGTCGAAGGCCTCGTCGGCGTTCATCCCTTCGTCTCTCCAGCCACTCCCCCGCGCACGGCCTTGGCGAACATCGATCCCCGCGACGATGGCTTCGGCGTCGACCCTGGAGACGAACCCAGCGGCGTTGTCGTCGAGCAGCGCACTTCCCACGACGATGTGGGTGAGCCCAGCTTCCAAGGCCGCCTCGGCAGCGTCGGCGGTGCGGATGCCGCCCCCGTACTGGATCGGGATGCCGAGCGACCCGAGCCGCATCATCAACCCGAAATCCGGCACACCCGACCGTGCAGCCTCGAGGTCGACCACGTGCACGAGGTCCGCACCCTTGCCTGCCCAGCCATTCACGACGGAGATCGGATCGTCCGAGTACCGGGTAACGGCGTCGTAGTCGCCCTGTGCCAGTCGAACGGCCTTTCCGTCGAGGACATCGACCGCCGGTATCACCTGCATCGTGCGTTCCCATCTGTCGTATTGTGTTAGGACGTTAATACACCTACGCTCTCCGTACCAACAAGGAGCGTTATGCCACCCGATACCACCGACGAATGGAGAACGCCGTCGACCGACGCCCTCTTCGACGCCGTGATGAGGCTCGAGAGTAGGGACGAGCTACAGCGGTTCTTTCGAGACCTCTGCACTCGGCACGAACTCGAGGAGTTGAGTGCTCGGTGGACCGTCGTCCAATTGCTCGACGAGGGCCTCTCCTACCGAAGGATCGCTGAAGCAACGGGAGTGTCGACGACCACCGTCACCCGCATCAACGATTGGCTCAATCACGGGACGGGCGGATACCGCACTGCGCTCCAACGATTGAAGGATGCACAGGCGTGAATCTCCGTATCGCCGTGCCAACCAAGGGACGCCTTGCCGAGCCAAGTGCCGAACTCCTTCGCCGAGCCGGCATCCGGTTCGAACGAAGCGATCGCGCCCTCTCCGTGACGGCACGTTCCGCGCCAGTTGAGCTGCTGTTCGTCCGATCGGACGACGTGGCAGAACTCGTCGCCGACGGCGTCGCTGCGCTCGGTATCACGGGGTTCGACTTGCTCGGGGAGTCCGGGTTCGACCTCGATTCTGTCATGCAGCTGGGTTTCGGCCGCTGCACGCTGACGGTTGCCGTCCCGGAGGACTCACCGATCCAGAAGTCCTCAGGCCTGGCGGGAAAACGCGTCGCAACGTCGCACGCCAGAACGGTCACCGACTACTTCGGCTCCCTCGGCGTCGAGATCGAGACGGTCGCCATGCGAGGATCCGTTGAAGTTGCGACCAAACTCGACGTTGCCGACGGCATCGCCGATCTCGTTTCCACAGGGAGCACGATGCTGGTCAACGGGCTCCGCCCCATCGCGAGCGTGCTCGAGTCGGAAGCGGTTCTCGTCGCACCGGGCGGCGCGCCGCTTTCCAACACCGCACAGACGGTTATCACGATGGTCGGAGCCGTCGTTGCGGCTCGTTCGAGACGCTACGTTCTCATGAACGCCCCACGTGAGATCGTCCCTCGTATCGAGGAGATCATCCCCGGCATCGAGGCTCCCAGCGTGGTCCCGCTCGCCCACAACGGCATGGTGGCGGTACATTCCGTCGTCGAAGCCGACCGCCTGTGGCAGATCCTCCCCGAACTGCAGGCTGCCGGCGCAACCGGCATCCTGGTGCTCCCCGTCGAGCAGATGATCGCATGAGCATGCGCAGGATCAACCTCGTCGATCTCGATCCGTCCGACTATCTGGATCTGACACGCCGGTCAGCGGTGCCCGACGCTTCCGTCCGGAAGGCGGCCGCGGATATCGTCGACCAGGTGCGAGTGGGTGGCGACGCCGCACTACTCGCCGCGAACGGCCGTTACGGAGGTGGCCCGGCGATCGGCTCGGTGCGCGTTCCGTCCGAGGTGATTGGCGCCGCATTCAGCGCCGTCGGGCCCGCCGTTCGCCAAGCACTGAAGGAAGCGGCCAAGAACGTCCGGAAGGTTCACGATCGTCAACGACCAGTGGATGACCGCGTCGAAGTTGTGCCGGGTGTTGTGGTCGAGCGCCGATGGTCCGCGGTCGATCGCGTCGGGGTGTACGTGCCGGGTGGACGTGCCGCGTACCCGTCTTCGGTGCTGATGGGCGTCGTGCCGGCTCAGGTCGCGGGCGCGGAGGACATCGTCGTGGTGAGTCCGGGCGACGACGGCTCGGTCCACCCGTTGGTGCTCGCGGCGTGTGCGCTCCTCGGCGTCGACGAGGTTTATGCCACCGGCGGAGCGCAAGCGATCGGCGCCCTCGCCCACGGCACCGAATCAATTGCTCCCGTTGATGTCATCGTTGGTCCGGGCGGACCCTGGGTCACGGCGGCCAAACTGGCGGTGTACGGCGTATGTGGTGTTGACCTTCCCGCAGGGCCGAGCGAAGCGCTGATCGTCGTCGACGCGTCCGCGAATCCTGCCGTGGCAGCTGCCGATCTCTTGTGCCAGGCAGAACACGGACCCGACTCTCCTGTCGTTCTCGTCTCAGACGATGAGGGAACCCTCGACGCCGTCCTCACCGAAGCCGTTCTGCAGCTTCTCCAACTCGAGCGGGCTGAGCTCATCAAGGCCTCTCTTGATGACCACGGCATGGCCGTGCTTGCACCCGATGTGGCCGCTGCACTCGAGTTCGCTGAGGCGTGGGCCCCAGAGCACCTCACGATCCAGACCGCCAACGCATCTCGGGATGCCGGACGAGTTCGTTCCGCCGGATCGGTGTTCATTGGGCGTTGGACCCCCGAGTCGGCGGGCGACTACGCGACCGGCGCCAACCATGTGCTCCCTACCGGTGGACTCGCCCGATCGTACGGCCCGCTCGCCGTCGAGGACTTCGGTTCATGGCGCCAGATCCAAGAACTCACCCGGGAAGGCCTCGAATCCATTGCTCCAACAATCCGCGATCTTGCGAATGCAGAGGGGCTGAGCGCCCACGCCCGCTGCGTCGAGGTGCGTTTCGAGGAGCAGGGATGACGACCAAGCGCTACGTCTGGCAACCGACCACCGCCGAGATCGCCGAGCGGTTCGGCATTGATCGCGATCATGTCGTCCGCTTCGACCAGAACACCTCACCCGATTCGACCGACTGGACCGCGCCGCTCGTGCCGCCCGTACTTCCGGACCTCAACGAGTACCCGGCTGCGTCCTATCGCCCACTACGCGAGTCGGCCGCCCGATACGCCGGTGTAGACCCGGAGCAGGTGGTCCCGGGCGCGGGGGTCGACGAGTTGATCATCCTCGCGGCACGGGCCTTCCTCTCAGCGGGCGGTCGCGCTCGGGGGTACACACCGACGTATCCGCTCTATCAGATCGCGACCGAACAACAGGGAGCCACATTCGATGGGTTGTCGGCGACACCTCCGTACTCAGGCCACGAAGCCGACCTCACCTGGATCTGCGTTCCCAACAATCCAACCGGAGGTCGCCTGCCGGATGCGACGATCGAAGGAGTCATCGAGGCATCACCGGGGATCGTCGTTCTGGATGCCGCATACGCCGAGTTCACCAACGACCGCTGGGGCGAGTGGATCGGACGGTACGACCACCTCCTGGCGCTCCACACACTCTCGAAAGGATTTGGACTCGCCGGAATCCGGGTGGGCTACGCGATCGGCAATCCTCTGCTGATCGACGCGATCGATCGTGTCCGTCCTCCAGGGAGCATCTCCACCGTCTCGAACACGCTCGCCATTGCTGCGCTCTCCGATCCAGGCCGCATGCGCCGCTCCGTGGACCGTCTGATCGCCGAACGTGAGCGTTTCCGTGATCGGCTTGCCGCTCTGGGTTTCGAGGTGCCACCGTCCGAGGCGAACTTCCTCCTCACCCACGTCGGTCCGGATGCGCAGGCGCTCGCAACCGGCCTGATGCGCGAGGGCCTCGTGGTGCGGGAGTTTCCCCACATCCCCGAACTCATCGACCACCTTCGCTTCACCGTCCGGTCAAGGACGGACAACGACCGACTCATCACCACGATCGAAAGGATCCGCTCATGAACCGCAGGGCCACGGTGTCAAGAACGACACGGGAAACCAGCGTCGACATAACGCTTGACCTCGACGGAACCGGGGAAACGAGCGTCGAGACCGGCGTTGGTATGTTCGATCACCTTCTCACCTCGCTTGCGCATCACGCGATGATCGATCTCGTGGTACGCACGGTAGGTGATCTCCACATCGACGAACACCACACGGTCGAGGACACATCCCTCGTCCTCGGATCGGCTATCGACGAGGCCCTCGGCGACCGCTCAGGAATCACCCGATTTGCCAGTGCGACCGTTCCGATGGACGAGGCCATTGCGACGTGTGTCGCCGACGCGGGTGGACGGCCGTACGCGGTGCTGGATCTGGACTTCAAGGGCGACCGGATCGGCTCCCTCGGTACGCAGATGATCCCCCACGCGCTCGAATCGCTCATCCGAACGAGTCGTTCAACCGTGCACCTGAGTGCGGACGGCCTGAATGATCACCACATCGCCGAGGCGGCGTTCAAGGCGTATGGCATCGCGCTGCGCGGCGCCGCGTCATTGGACTCGCGACGGCAGGGTGTCCCATCGACGAAAGGCACCCTGTGACGCGTCTCGCCGTCATCGACCACGGAGCGGGCAACCTTGTCTCGATTCAGCGGGCTCTCGAGGTGGTTGGCGGCCGGCCGCGGATCGCGGAGGGGCCGGAGGGTCTCCACGGAGCCGACGCCGTCGTCCTGCCCGGCGTCGGGGCCACGGGGGCGGCGATGGATCGCCTTCACCGACAAGGGCTTGTTGAACCGCTCCGCGAGTGGGAGGGTCCTCTGCTCGGCATCTGCGTCGGGATGCAGCTCCTGTTCGACGCCTCGGACGAAGACGGCGGTACCTGCCTCGCCCTGGTTCCGGGATCGGTACGCGCGATCAAAGGCCTGCCCTTGCCCCACATGGGATGGAATGACGTATGGACGTCGGACGACCCGATCTTCGACGGGATCGCGCCGGGCGCACTCTTCACGTTCGTCCACTCATACGCCGCGATCCCGGATGACCCCGGCATTGTGACGGCAACCAGCGACCACGGAGGTGAGTTCGTGGCCGCGATCCGGGACCGTACCTACCTCGGCCTCCAGTTCCACCCGGAGCGAAGCGGAGCCGCCGGTCTCCAGGTGCTCGACAACTTCGTTACGGAAGTGCGCCGTGCTGCGTAGCCGCATCATCCCCTGTCTCGATGTCGCGGACGGCCGGGTGGTCAAGGGCGTCCAATTCGTGAACCTGACCGATGAAGGCGACCCTGTGGAGCTTGCCACCCGGTACACCGATGAAGGCGCAGACGAGATCTGCTTCCTCGACATCACAGCGTCCCACGAGAACCGGGGAACACTCCTCGACGTGGTGCGACGAACGGCCGAGCACGTTTTTGTCCCGCTCACCGTCGGAGGTGGAGTCCGGACCGTCGAGGACATGCGGGCCGTGCTGCGTGCCGGTGCCGACAAGGTCACCATCAACACTGCGGCAGTCGACCGCAACAGCCTGATCAACGAATGCTCCGCCGCGTTCGGCGCCCAATGTGTCGTCGTGGCGGTCGACGCCCGCCGATCAAACGGCTCGTGGGAGGTCTACACCCATGGCGGCCGCACTCCCACCGGCCTCGACGCCATTGAGTGGATTCGGGAGGCGACGGCACGCGGTGCGGGCGAGATTCTCTTGACATCCATGGACCGGGACGGGACCAAAGATGGGTACGATCTCCCGCTCCTCGAATCGGCTCGCGACGCAACCGCCGTTCCGATCGTTGCTTCCGGCGGCGCCGGAGAACCATCCGATCTCGCAGCCGCGCTCCAACCGGGTCGGGCCGACGCCGCACTTGCGGCATCCATCTTCCATCGCTCGGAGTATCCGATCCCTGTTGTGAAGGAAGCCCTCGCCGAAGCCGGCATCCCTATGAGGATTGTGGAGGCACCATGACCGTTCAGCCCGCCTTCGACGCACAGGGCCTTGTTCCCGTCATCGTGCAGGACGCCGAGACGCGAGACGTACTGATGCTCGGCTACGCGAACGAGGCCAGTCTGGAAGCCACGGTGGCCACCGGACGGATGACCTTCTGGAGCCGCAGCAGAGGGGTCCTGTGGGAGAAGGGCGCTACAAGCGGCAACACGATGCACGTGGTCGACCTGCGCCTCGACTGCGATGCCGACACCGTGCTGGCCCGCGTGAACCCGGCAGGTCCGGCATGCCACACTGGATCGAAGACGTGCTTCGAGCCAATCGATGCGGTCGCGGACGAGACACCGCCTCCTGGTGCCGTGCTCGGGCAGCTGTGGGCCACGATCGTGTCCCGGGCCGCCGAACGTCCAGCGGGGTCATACACCACAACACTGCTCGACGGTGGCGTCGATGTGTGTAGTCGGAAGGTCACCGAGGAAGCCACCGAGGTGCTGATCGCGGCAAAGGACCACGAGGCAGGGACGGGACCACCCGACCGCGTCGTTGAGGAGTCCGCAGACCTGCTGTACCACCTCCTCGTACTGCTGGCCGAGCGGGGCGTCGGTCTGGAAGGCGTCGAAGCGGAGCTCAGGCAGCGGGCCGGTTGACGGGTCACGGAGGTACGCTCTCGTGCGTGTTCCGGATCGTTCTCACCATCGTGCTGATCGCGCTCGCGTCGACCGCCTGCTCGTCGAGCGAACCCGTGGAGGGGATCGACCCCCCGACGCCGGTCACAATCCAGGAAGTTCAGGATCTCCTCGTGGGGTCACAGGAGCCGATCGTCCTCAATGTGTGGGCATCGTGGTGCACACCCTGTCGGTCCGAAGCGCCGCTCATAGGTCGCGCCGCTTCGCAATTCGATGACGAGGTGACGTTCGTGGGGCTCGACGTGCGCGATACCCCCGCAGGTGCGACCGCCTTCATAGCTGAGTTCTTCCCCGACGCACCGATTCTCCACCTTGCCGACTCCTCGGGCCAGATCCCGAGCGAGCTCGGTGGCTCGCGCGGTGTCCCACTCACGTTCTTCTACCGGGTTGGCGGGGAACTCTCGTACCTCCACTTCGGCGTGATCGACGAACGAACACTGGCGCTACAGATCGACGAGCTGGTGAACGGCTGATGGAATTCACCCTGCTCGCGGCTGCGGCAATGGCCGGTGCAGCGGCATACGCCATGCTCTGGTGGGAAGCCAAACACGGTAACGCTGCTCGGTGCACCGGGAACCTGTGGGAAGCCGCCGTGGCGTCCGCCGTAGCGGGGATCTTCATTGGACGGATCGTCGCGATGCTCATCGACGGTGTGAACCCGATTGCCCATCCGATGGACGTGATCCTGGTGCGCTCCGGTGTGTCGACGGTCGGTGCATCGCTCGGTGCGCTCGCCGTGTTCGCCTGGCTCTCGAGAAAAGAGCCGATCACGATGGCTGACGGCATCTCAGCCGCGGCGCTCGCAGGCTTGGCCGGGTGGCACGCGGGTTGCCTCGTTCGCGGCTCGTGTCTCGGAACGGCATCGGACCTCCCGTGGGCGATGGCACAGGCAGGGAGTGACGTGACGCGTCATCCGGTCGGCATCTATGCGGCCCTCATGCTCGGCGCGGCAGCGATCGGCCTCGCCTGGTGGAAGGCCTACCGTCGACCACCCGCCGGCACTCCGGCTGCGCTCGCGGTGATCGCAGCCGCTGGGACCCGACTCATCGTCGAGCCGCTCCAGCCATCGATCTCGGGCGGGCCCGTGTGGTTCTATGCCACGGGGCTCGTGGTTGGAATCGTGGCGCTCGTTTGGTCGGTGGTCCGCCGCTAGGCCCCGAGAGCAACGAGCTCGTCGAGCGCCGCACGCAGCGTTTCTTCGCCCGCAGCTCCGAACCAATTGCCGACCTCGATGTCGTTCCCGGTGATCAAGAACGAGACCGGCTGGCCGCGAACACCGTAGAGGTTCCACACGGTCTCATCGAGGCCCCATTTCACGTTCGAAAGCAGCTGATCAGCCTGGGCTTTCGTGGAAGCAAGATCGGACTGCCCCGCGACCGCAATGAAGCGGACCGAGTCTTCGTAGTCGGGCGCCACTGCATCGATGACAGGCAACTCCTGTCGGCAGGTGCTTCACCACTCGGCCCAGAAGACCAGGTACACCGGCTTCTGCTCTTCCGAAAGCGTAAACGTGCTTCCATCGTTGAGTGTCATGGTGAAGTCTGGTGCCGGGGGCCCGTCGACGGGTGCAGCGGTTTCCGGCGGCGCCTCCGAGTCGGGCACGGTCTCCGCCTCCGAAGGAGCGGAGTCGGGCACGGTGGTCGCCGTTGTCGACACGTCGCTTTCGGACTGCGCCACCGTCGTCGTAGACGACACCTCGCCGGCAGGCGCAGCCGTATCGGTTCCGCTCGAACATGAAGCAGCCGCGACGGCGAGCGCCGCGACCAGAAGGAATACTCTCCGCATACGAGCACCGTACCCGTGCCGGCAGGATATGGGGACGTTTCTACGAGTGGGCCCTCGTAAACGCTATTGAACGCTGAAGCACCGCTCGCGCATCACCCGAGTCGATCGCCTCACGAGCAAGATCCACCGCTTCGACAAATCCATCCGCAAGGCCGGAGACGACGATCGCCGGGGCGGCGTTGACCACGGCGACGTCTCGCTGCGGGCCCGGGCGGCCGTCGAGAACTGAACGGAGGATGTAAGCGTTCTCTTCGACCGATCCACCCTTCAGATCGTCCAAGGTGGTACGTCGGACACCGAAGTCCTCCGGTGTGAATTCGGCCGTGGTCACCTCTCCGTTCCGAAGCCGGTAGATGAACGATGGCCCGGTGGTGGTCAGCTCATCCAGGCCGTCTTCTCCGTAGAAGACGAAGGCCCGCTCTGCTCCGCGATTGCGCAGAACGTCGACCATCAGCCCCGCCATTCGCGGGTCGGATGTCCCGACCGACAGCCGACTCGCGCCTGCGGGATTGGTGAGCGGTCCCAAGAAGTTGAAGACCGTCCGGATTCCGAGCGAAGATCGTACGGGCGCGACATGTCGCATCGCCGGGTGATAGCGGGGAGCAAAGAAGAAGCCGAAGCCCACTTCGCGAATCATCGCGACGGTGACGTCCGGCTCCATCTCGAGGTTGAAGCCCAGCGCCTCGAGCACGTCCGCAGAGCCGGTCTGTGACGACGCGGCCCGATTCCCGTGTTTGGCGATCTTGACGCCCACTCCGGCCGCGATCAATGCCGCCGTCGTCGAGATGTTGAACGTCCCCGATTGATCACCACCGGTTCCGACCGAGTCGACCACGGGCTCCCCCACATCAACCCGTACCGAAGCATCCACCATGGCGTTGACGAGGCCAGTCATCTCCTCAGCGGTCTCGCCCTTCGCTCGCAGCGCCACCAGCAACGCCGCAATCTGCGAGTCGGATGCCTCGCCGGACATGATTTCCGCCATCGCTTCGTACGCCTCGTCGCGTGTGAGGTCGGAACCGGATATCAACCGATTGAGTGTTGCAGGCCACGAGATGCCGGACATAGACGAAGACACTACCCGGTCAGCACGATCCGGAGCGAGGCGGCCGCCTCGCTCGCCGCCGAGGAGAACGGCCGTGGAGGCTCGGCCGTGGCCCACACCTCGACCGCTGCGAGCATCGCTGCCATTGCTGCGGCCGCCGTGATCTTCGCCTCGATCGGACCAGCCGTGCCACCACGAACGAACTGCCGAGCCAAGTCGGCCTCGAAGTGCCGGAACGCCTCGCTCAGTGATGACCGCAGTGCCGGTTCCGCAAGCAGGAACTCGAAACGTGCCCGCATCTCGGCATCCGACAGGTGGAATTCGAGGCCGCCGATCGCCTCAACAACGGCGATCGAAGCGTCGATCGGTGAATGGTGCGCCAACTCGCCTTCGAACAACTCCCTGGTGGGAAGCTCCAGCTCGTCCCACAGGAAGATGCCCTCCTTCGTCCCGAATGCCCGGTACACCGTTGACGGTGACACATCGGTGGCGGCAGCGATCGCTTCGACGGTGGTGGTGGCGTACCCCACCTCGAATGCCCTGCGGAACGCCTCGTCCTGCACGCGGAGCATCATCGCGCGCCGTTTGCGGTCGGTCAGCGACCGTTCCAATCCATTCACTTTGACAGAGACTATCATATGACAGTGACTGTCACGTAGGAGTTGCCCGAGATGAACCCAGCGGTTAGGACGAACGACCTCACGAAGACGTACGGCGAAGGAGAAACCGAGGTTCGCGCGCTGCGAGGTGTCTCCCTCGAAATCCCCAAGGGTGAACTCGCGGTGCTGCTCGGTCCGAGCGGATCCGGAAAGACGACGCTGCTGAACCAGATCGGGGCACTCGAGGAACCGACCTCCGGCTCGGTTGAGGCGGACGGGGTCACCCTCGGCGATCTCGACGACAAGGAACGCACGGCCTATCGCCTGAACTCGATCGGGTTCGTGTTCCAGTTCTACAACCTGGTCCCGACGCTGACGGCGAAGGAGAACGTCGCCCTGATCGCCGAACTGGCTTCGTCCGACGGTCTCCGGCGCACCGAAGAGGTGCTTGAGCGGGTCGGCCTCGCGGACCGTATGGATCACTTCCCGGGACAACTGTCTGGTGGGGAGCAGCAACGCGTCTCGATCGCGCGCGGGCTCGTCAAGGATCCTCCACTGATGCTGTGTGACGAACCGACCGGCTCTCTCGACGTGGAGAGTGGGATCTCGATTCTCGATCTGCTGCGCGACGTCACGCGCGATGGCGAACGTTCCGTTCTCATCGTCACCCACAACGCGGTGACGGCGCGCATGGCTGATCGGGTCATCCGCCTCCGCGATGGCCAGATCACCTCCCAAGAGACCAACCCGTCACCGGCCGACCCGGAGCAGCTCGACTGGTGAGCTACCTCACGACCAAACGCCGCAGGGACATGCGCCGACAGCGCTGGCAGTTCCTCGCGGTCTTCGTGACGATTGCACTTGGCGTGATGCTGTTCGCCGCGTCGTACGATGCTTTCCTGAACCTCGAATCGTCGTACAACGGAACGTACGACCGCCTTGGGTTCGCCGACATCACGGTGACCGGGGCCGGCGACTCGTTCCCGGAGGCGGTTGCCCAGGTGCCGGGCGTTGCCACGATTGAAACCCGACGAGTGGCCGACGTTCCGTTCCGGATCGGCGACGACGTTCTGCACGGCCGGCTCATCGGCATGCCATCTGATGCCCAGCCGGCCATCAACGCGATCGATATCACAGGCGGCACCTACCTGGACTCTTCCGCTCCACAGGGGCTCGCTGCAGAGCAGCACCTGGCCGACTACTTCGAGCTCGCCGTTGGCGACCAGATCGAGGTGCTGGCCGGGTCCGAGTGGGTCGCCGGGTCCGTGGTTGGAACCGCGGTGTCCGCCGAGTACCTCTGGCCGGCGGAAAGCCGTCAGAACTTCTTCCCGGCTCCGGGGACGTTCGGCGTTGCGTTCGTTTCCGAGGACCTGCTCGACGCGGCGCCGGACACATCCATGGCGGACCAGACGCTGATCCTCTACGCCGACGACGCTGATCGCGATTCCACCGACACAGCCATTTCGGAGCTGGCTGCGACCGCCGGGGCGGCGGACGTCATGACCCAAGCCGAGCAGCCGTCGAACGCAGGCCTCAAGCTCGACCTCCAGGGGTTCGAGGAGATGGCCATCATGTTCCCCGCGCTCTTCCTCCTCGCTGCCGGCATGGCCACGTTCATCATTCTGACCCGCGTGGTTTACTCGCAGCGTGGACAGATCGGAACCCTGATGGCAAGCGGCGTGTCCCGCCGCCTCATCACACGCCACTACCTCTCGTACGGACTCGTACTCGGCATCGTTGGTGCGATCGTTGGTGTGGTGATCGGCATGCTGCTGGGATACGCGATCACCGGCCTCTACACCGACGCTCTCGGCATTCCGGACACCGTCACCGAGTTCCACTGGGTCACACCCGTCATCGGGCTGGTCTTCGGGTTCGCCGTGGGAACGCTGGCCGCCCTAGCGCCGACCCGTGCAGCGTCGCACCTCAGCCCCGCAGAGGCGATGCGAGGAGAGACTCCAACGCAGGCCGGCGGATCGAGCCTGATCGAGCGGCTGGTACCTCCCGTACGTCGCCTCCCGGTTCGCTGGCTCATGGTCCTTCGCGGGGTCGGAAGGAACCCTCGCCGCAGCCTCTCGACGATCATCGGCGTCGTTCTCGCCCTCACACTCGTCCTGGCGTCGTGGGGAATGATCGACACGGTGAAGAATCTCCTGGACCGTAACTTCAACGAGATCTCACTCGAGGACGCCAACGTCGTTCTGAACGTCGCCGTTGACGAATCCGAAGTCGCGATCGTTAACAGCACACCCGGCGTCTCGGCCGCCGAGCGTGTGATCGGCGTTTCCGTCTCCGCTCGCGGACCGGACGGAACCTATGCGTCCCAACTCGAGGCCTACCAGAGCGACACGGCCGTCCACGGCTTCGACACTCCCAGCGGAGCCCTACCCGCAGATGGTGTGATCGTGGGGACCGCGCTCGGGCCCGAGATCGGTGTTTCGGAGGGCGGCGCCGTGGAACTGTCGTTCCCGACGCTTGGGACGTCGTTCACCACCACCATCACCGGGTTCGTTGACGAGCCACTCGGGACGCTGATCTACATGGATCAGGCAGCGTTCGAGCGAGCGATCTACGCCGCAGAACCATCGATTCCGCATGAGGTCCTCGCCGAACCGTCGATCTCACTCGTCAAGGTAGTGGTCGACGACGGCACCGATCGGGCCGGAGTCATCGCCAACATCGATGAACTCGAGACGGTGGCGGTCGTCGTCGACTCGCGAGGCTTGTACGACATGTTCCAGGACTTCCTGGGCTTCTTCTATGCGTTCGTCGGAATCATGCTCGTCTTCGGTGCTGTGATGGCGTTTGCCCTCATCTTCAACACGATCTCCGTCAACGTCGCGGAACGTGAGGGCGAATATGCGACGATGCGGGCGAACGGACTCTCCCAGCGGAAGCTCGCCTCCCTCATCACCGGAGAGAACCTGCTGTTGACCGCCCTCGGGATCATCCCCGGTCTTGTCGTCGGATATGCAGTGGCGGCTCTGTTCATGCAGTCGTACTCATCCGACATGTTCACGTTCAAACTCGACATGAACACGTCCACGCTGGTGTTCAGCTCGCTGGCAATGTTGGTCGTCGCCCTGCTCTCGGTGCTCCCGGCTATCCGCACCGTTCGTCGGCTCGATATCGCGCAGGTGGTTCGAGAGCGGTCGGCGTAGCGGGACGGAGACCGGCCCAGGGGCTCAGGCCCTCAGCATCTTCCGGCGTTCACGCTCGTTCGTGCCTCCCCACACGCCGAAACGCTCACGGGTCTCGAGCGCAAACTCGAGACAGTGGTCGGCGACCGCACACGTAGTACACACGGCCAGAGCGGCGCGCTCGTCGGCTCGGGTCGACGCAAAGAAGATCTCAGGCTCAGCGTCCCGGCAGGCCGAGTAGACCGCCCACGGGCGTTCCTCGAGCAACGGTGCGTCGAGCGCCGGCAGTTCCATTGTTGTCGTCATGTCAGAACCTTCCTCGTTCAGTACCCGGCTATGACGCTCGGGATACCGGCGATGGTTCCCCGCTTATCCCTCCACACGGCGCACGCCCGATCTACACTCGATTCCGGCACCGGGGAGGCGCTTCTGTTCTACTTCGTTTACACCGCGCGTATCGCGCCCGATGACCTCGTTGATATCGCCCCGACGGCGACGTTCGAGTTCGTGGCTCATCTGCCCGAATCCACCTTGTCGTTCGCCATCGAAGGTAATGGCTGGAACGGTGGCCTCCCGACCGTGGTTCCGGAGCCCGGATCAACGGTGTGGGGCGCAGTCTTCTCGATCTCCCAACGAGAAATGAAGATCCTCGACGGCATCGAACGTGAAGAACAGCGCCATCGGGTCGAATCCGACGCCATCGACCGCAACGGCCGTCGCCACCGAGTCTCGCTCCACCAGGCCCCAGGTGTCATCGGTCCAGAACTCACCCCGTCCACCGACTACCTCACACGGATGTTGGCAGGATCGCGACACTGGGAGCTGCCCGTCGGGTGGATCGTCAGTCTCGACGATCGCCTCGCCGAAACGGTGTGATCGACTGACACAAATCGGGCCTTTCGGCCCTAGTTCGGCGGTGGGCAGTCCGCAGAACACGCTTAGCATGCACGCTGTGCAGACGCGACATGCACACCGTGCACGCAAAACGATCTGATGCAGACCATTCCCACTTCACCCACGTACCTCACGGCCCGCGATGTTCAGGAGTTGATCCGCGTAGATCGCTCCACGATCTACCGCATGGCCGAGTCGGGCCGACTCCCCGCCATCAAGGTCGGCCGGCAATGGCGTTTTCCTGCCGATGCCGTACACGCCTGGCTCGAGGCGTCCGGGAACGGCGGCGACCGCAACGGTGCCCACCCGGTGTCAGCTGCCCAAGAGGTCACCGATCTCTTTGCCGACCTCTACGGCGTGATGGTGATCGTCACGGACATCGCCGGTAATCCGATCACCGACGTGAGTAACCCGTGCGGCTACTTCTCCGCCGTATCCAGTGAAGCTACTGCACTTGATCGCTGCATCGCCGAATGGAACGCCCTCGGCGGCCAATACGATTTCGAACCTCGCCTTCGTCCCAGCCATCTCGGATTCCTCTGCACGAGGGCGTTCATCCGGATCGGAAACGAACTCGCCGGCATGGTCATTTCCGGCGGTATCGCCCCGGACGAGTGGCCTCCGTCGGAGCGGCGCATCCAAGAGATCGCAGCGGAGTTGCGTGTGCCGCTTCCGATCGTCGAACAAAGCATCGAAGACGTCCACCGCATCGGACCCGAGGACCAGGAACGATTCCTTGCCGCCATCCCGGTCCTCGCACGGCACCTCTCCAGTATCGCAACCGAAGAACGACAGACCAACCACATGACAAGGAGCAGAATGTGAAGAAGCTCGTGATTCTCGGCGCCGGCACCGCAGGCACGATGGTGGCTGCCAAGCTGCGACCACGCCTCGGCCCGGACGAGTGGTCGATCACGATGATCGACCAGCAGCCGACCCACTACTACCAGCCTGGGTTCCTATTCATCCCGTTCGGGATCTACACGCCCGACGATGTCGTGAAGCCGGAGGTCGACTTCGTCCCGAACGGCGTCACCTACGTCGAGGCCGAGATCGAACTGATCGAGCCCACCGAGAACCAGGTGAGGCTGGCGGACGGCACGATCCTCGAGTACGACTACCTCGTGATCGCCACCGGCACCTCGATCCGCCCGGACGAGACGCCCGGCCTCGAAGGACCCGAATACGGCAAGACGATTCACGACTTCTACACCCTCCCGGGAGCCGTCGCCCTCGCTGAGGCACTCCGGTTCTGGGAGGGCGGCAAGCTCGTCCTCAATATCGTAGAGATGCCGATCAAGTGCCCGGTGGCGCCGCTGGAGTTCATCTTCCTGGCCGATGCCTATTTCCGGGACAAGGGGATCCGGGACAAGGTCGAACTCACGTACGTAACACCGCTGGACGGTGCGTTCACGAAGCCGATCGCCGCACGACATCTCGGCAACCTGCTGGAGGACAAGAAGGTCAATCTTGAGGCCGACTTCTACCTCGAACGCGTCGACGCCGAAGAGAAGAAGCTCGTCTCGTACGATGAGCGAGAGATCGACTACGACTTGCTCGTCACCATCCCATTGAACCTGGGTGCGGACGTCGTCGGTCGCTCGGGTCTCGGCAACGAGGGCAACTATGTCCCGGTCGACAGCGGCAACTTCCTCTCGAAGGAACACGACAACATCTTCGCCCTCGGGGATGCCGCCGACCTGCCGACGTCGAAAGCCGGTTCGGTCGCGCACTTCGCCGTCGAAGTGTTCACGGAGAACTTCCTGCGCTACATCGAGGGCCTGCCAATGCTCCTCGAATTCGACGGGCACGCAAACTGCTTCATCGAGTCCGGCAAGGGCAAAGGTCTCTTGATCGACTTCAACTACACCACAGAGCCTCTCCCCGGCAAATACCCACTCCCCGGCATCGGCCCCTTCACGTTGCTGCGTGAGACAGAGATGAACCACTGGGGCAAGATGATCTTCAAGTGGACCTACTGGAACATGCTCCTGCGCGGGAAGGAACTGCCACTCCCCCACGAGATGCTGATGGCGGGCAAGATTGACGAGGGGGTGCGATGACGACTGTCTCCACCGACCGGATCACAGAACTCGAGCGCAAGATCGACGTGATGTCCGTCCAGATGGACCTGCTCGTCGGAGAGCTCAGAGAGCAGCGCCTACGGAGGCAGCAATGGGACGAGCTGCGTACCGATCTTGCTCCGATTGGCGGCGAGGCCATGATGCTCGCCAGCAACGAACTCGAGGCAATACAAGAGTGGGTCCAGCCCGAGGACATGTTGCGCCTTCTGCGGCGCATCTTGCGCAACACGAGGAACATCGAGGATGGCATGGCTCGCTTCGAGAGCCTCATGGACTTCCTCGACGACGCCGGCCCACTCACCAGCGAGGCCGTCACGAAGGTCCTCACCACGCTCGAGGACTTCGAGCAGCGGGGCTACTTCGAGTTCGCGGGTGCCACACTCGGCATCGTCGATCAGATTGTCACCACGTACTCGAAGGAGGACGTCGAGGCGCTCGGCGACAACATCGTCCAGATGCTCGACATCCTGAAGGACCTGACCCAGCCCGAGATGCTCGCCGTTGCGCAACGGATGCTCAATGCCCTCCAGCGTCAGCAGGCAGCGGCCGAACTCGAACCCGCCGAACCACCCGGGTTGCTCTCCCTCGCCAGCCAGATGCGAGACCCCGAGGTGCGGCGCGGGCTCGCACGGGCGCTCAACACGTTCAAGGTCGTTTCCGCCTCGGAGACTGAGTCGGCGGCGGCCACCATCAAGTCCCAACAGACAACCAACTCACCTGAAGGAGGTGCGTGATGCCGGTAACGACCATCGGCGGCCAGGAAGTCCACGTCGACGAGGAGGGCTTCCTCACGGAATATGACGAGTGGAACGAAGACCTGGCGAAGGAGCTCGCCTCCAACATCGGGATCAATGACCTGAACGACGATCACTGGCAGGTCATTTCGTTCCTGCGTTCCGACTACCAGGAGCAGGGCGAGACAGCGACGTTGCGAAGGGTCACGGCCGTCGGCGGTATCCCGACCAAGTCGCTCTTCCAGCTGTTCCCGAAGAAGCCGGCCAGGAAGATGTCCTACGTCTCCGGCCTTCCGAAGCCTGCGGGCTGCATCTAGAGAGGATCGATATGACCGACGCACCAATCGTGCCCGATTTTGGAGACGATGACCCAGAGCGGAAGATCTCATTCGTGTGCTCGAAGGGTTCTCTCGATATGGCCTACCCGGGCCTCATCATGGCCAGCGGAGCGCTTGAGCAAGGTATCGAAACGCATATCTTCTTCACGTTCTGGGGCATGGATATGATCAACAAGAAGACGATGGGGAACCTCAAGTTCTCCCCCGTCGGGAACCCTGCAACGCATATGCCTGCGGCCCTCGCCCCATTCCCTGGGATGACCACGATGGCCACCAAGCAGATGAAGAAGCAGATGGATGAACTCGATATCCCGGACGTCCCAACGTTCCTGTTGCATCTCCAGGACATGGGCTGCCATCTCTGGGCATGCAAGATGTCGGTGGACATGTTCGGCCTCACGGAGGACGACATGATCGACGGGCTCGACGGCGTGCTCAACGTCGGTGATTTCATGGAGATCATCGACGGCGCACAGACGATGTTCATCTAGTCCGTAGTCCCGCAGTCCCTGGTGGAGGCGGTTTCTCGTTGCGAGCGCGACAGGGTGCGGGAACCGGGTACTCCCGCTAGCGTTCTTGATGCGAGTTCGTGAGGCGGCCGCGGCCTTCGGGTCGAGGAAAGTCCGGACTCCACAGGGCAGGATGCTGGGCAACACCCAGGCGGGGTGACCCGACGGAAAGTGCAGCAGAGAGCAGACCGCCGATGGCGCCTGTCGTCCCTCGGACGACAGGTTCACGGAACCTCTGGTTCCGCGGCTGCTCGAGGAATCGAGCGGCGAACAGGCAAGGGTGAAACGGTGGTGTAAGAGACCACCAGCGTCCCGGGAGACCGGGACGGCTTGGCAAACCCCATCCGGAGCAAGGTCGAGCAGGGACAGGGTGGCCCGCCCGCTACGTCCCGGGTAGACCGCGCGAGGCCTGCAGCAATGCTGGTCCCAGATAGATGGCCGTCCACGACAGGATCCGGCTTACACGCGAACTCGCACCAACGAGGGCGTCTCCACGCGGAGGCGCCCTCGGGTTGCTCCCGAGGGGCTCAGGCGGTTCCGCAACGCACGACGTGGTGGCTCGTGGCCCTCCAACCTCCCAGACCGTAGGCTCATACCTCATGTCTCGCATCAGCGACCTCGCAGCCCGGACGCCGCCGACGCGAAACCGCGCGATCGACTTCTACCGGGCGGCCGCGCTGAGCATTGTGGTGGTCGGCCACTGGCTCGCTTCGGCCGTCTACGTGGAACCAGATGGAGCACTCCGCTTCACCAACATCCTCGAACTCGCAGCGTGGACACACTGGCTGACCTGGTTCATCCAGGTGATCCCGGTCTTCTTCGTCGTCGGGGGTTACGCAAACTGGCTCTCGTACCACTCAGCCCTGAGGAACCAGCGTTCGATCGGTACGTGGATCACGGCACGATTCCGTCGTCTGATGACCCCCGTCGTCCCGTTCCTTGCGGTGTGGTCGGTGATCTCCATCGGCGCCGGCCTTCTCGGCGTCGACCAATCCCTCATCCGCGCCGGGAGTTTTGCGGTCGTCACCCCGTTGTGGTTCCTTGCCGTCTATCTCGTTGTGATCCTCGCCGTGCCTGCCACGGTCTGGCTCTGGTCCCGTCTCGGATTGTGGTCGGTCGTGTTTGGCCTCGTCCTCGCCTTCGGGGTGGATTGGGTCCGCTACACCACAGGGCTCGACTGGATCGGGTGGCTCAACTTCGGGTTTGTCTGGCTCACGGCCCACCAGCTTGGCTATCGCTGGGCAACGGAGAGCCGCCGTCCGGCGACCGCTCCCTTGGTGGCTGCAATCCCGATCGCTGTTGGAGCCCTCTTCGCTCTCACACTTGCCGGGCCCTACCCAGTCTCAATGGTCGGTGTCCCCGGAGCCACCGAAAACAACACACTCCCCCCGACCGCTGCGCTCGCCGTCCTTTCACTGCTCCAGTACGCCGTCATCCGCCTCGCCGAACCGGCGGCACGACGGTGGATGCACCGCGAGCGGCCATGGACGTTTGTCGTCGGATTCCATGCCGTCATGATGACCGTCTACATCTGGCATCTCCCAACGCTCGCGATCATCGTTCTCATCGGATACGGCGTCGGCTTCGGGTTCTCCATCGAACCGCTGACGACGGCCTGGTGGCTCACCCGGCCCATCTGGCTGGCTGTGCTGACTACCGCCCTGTTGGGGGTCGTCGCGCTCTTCGGGCGCTTCGAGTCGCGAGTACGAACGACCCCTCCGCCACCGGCTCCCGTCATCGCGTTCGGCGTTGTTGCATCGATTTTCGCGATCTCAGCCGGCGTCGTCCTCGGCTTCGTGCCGGAGGAAGGCCTGATCCGGTGGTGGGTCGTAATTCTCTTCGCGGCCGGCGTTGTGGCGCTCGGCGCCTATCCGTCCCGTCCGGAGCGGGCCGCGAAAGGGGGATCGCCGTAGGACGACCCCTCTCACCACATGTGAACGTGCCTGTGTCTACTCGGCGTCGCCCGACGTCACCAACTTGTAGATGCCCCAGCCGAGTGCTGCGCCGACGAGCGGGGCGATCCAGTACAGCCACTGATCGGTCCACACCCCTCCTACGATTCCCGGGCCGAGTGAGCGGGCCGGATTCACCGACGTCCCCGTAGACGGGATCAGCACCAGATGAATCATCGTGAGCGTGAGGCCGATTCCGAGAAATGCCGTCTTCATCGAGTTGGCGCTCTTGGTGACCTTCAGAATCACGGCGAGAAAGATCGCCGTGAAAACCATCTCCATGAGGAAGGCTTCCCAAGCCTCGACACCCTCACCGAGCGTGGTCATCGTGCCCGCAACGGTCTCGGTGCTCGTTACCACCAGCAGCGTCAGCGATGCGAGTGTTGCCCCAACGATCTGCGCGACCCAGTACCCGGCCATCGACAGAGGGTCCATCCGGCCGTCGAGCGTCATGGCGAGGCTCACTGCCGGGTTGTAGTGCCCACCGGAGATCTCACCGAACGCGTACAGGGCGGCCATCAGCGCCAATCCGAACGCGAAGGCGACGATCACGATGTTCGTCGGGGCGCCGCCCGCCGCCGCCGAAACGATCGCCGCCGTGCCGCCGAGCACGAGCACGTATGTGCCGAGGAGCTCGGACGCAAGTTTCTGTATGGACATAACCCTCCCTCGATCGAGACCCTGGTGGTTCGATTTCGCAGGCGGTGGTGAGGCTACACGGGAGAACGTGGATTCTGGAGTGCGCGACCGTGTGCGTGAGCGTGCCCAAGCGGCGCGGCATGGCTCACCGCACCCCTAGGATCGCTCGGGAATTGGAGGAACGATGACCCGCTTTGCCTATTTCTGTGGACACGAGCAGTTTCAGCCGGAGGACCTCGTTCGGCATGCCGTCCTTGCCGAGCAGGCGGGCTTCGATGCTGTGATGGTGTCCGAGCACTTCCATCCGTGGGTTGATGACGTGTCGGCCGCTGGCTATGCCTTCTCCACCTTGGGTGCGATAGCGGTCGCGACTGAGCGGGTTGAGATGGTCACGGCAGTGACAACTCCCCTGTTTCGGTACCACCCGGCGGTTGTCGCACAGGCCGCCGCGACCATCGACCGGTTGTCAGGTGGTCGGTTCAGGCTCGGCGTCGGAACAGGAGAGAACCTCAATGAGGGCCCGCTCGGATACCCGTTCCCCGCGTATGCAGAACGCGCCGCTCGGATGCGCGAGGCCCTCGAGATCATGCGCCGCCTCCTCGACGGGGAGAAGCTCACGTTCGATGGCGACTGGTATCACACGGATCGAGCGAAGCTCTACAGTCCCCCGATCTCTGATCTGCCCATCTGGATGGCTGCCGGCGGCCCGAAATCTGCGGCACTCGCGGCAACGATGGCCGAGGGAATCATCACGTCGGTGCGCGATCCACTCACGACGAGGGAACGAGTGATCGATCCGGCCGCGGCAGCAGCCGCCGACGCCGGCCACACCCTCCCGACGATCGCAGCCAGCCGGTGGACGGTTCGCGCCAAGTCCGCGGACGAGGCATGGCAGGCATTAGGAGCGTGGCGAGGCCTCAGGGCGCCGGGACGCCTCGAAGCGGTTGACCCGG